>Ga0209491_10000021_pt1 | contig 221436 bp, 208 predicted proteins | sample BON02_FD_187213 | JGI IMG/M metagenome (GOLD analysis project Ga0209491, IMG submission 187213) | Freshwater microbial communities from Lake Bonney liftoff mats and glacier meltwater in Antarctica - BON-02 (SPAdes) (version 2) | ecosystem: Environmental > Aquatic > Freshwater > Ice > Glacier... | reverse complement strand
ATCAGCGAGGGTACGAGAACCTTTCGAAGCTTTGCTCTTTAGGGTACATGGAAGGCTTGTATTCTAAATATCCTCGGATTGATTTAGAGTTGCTAAAGCAATACAAAGAAGGCTTAATTGCAACTACTTCACTTCTCACAAACGGTTGGACCTAGTGCCTAACTCAAAATTTAAATAGCTAACCGACTAAACCAACTTCAATAATGAAGATTTTGAACAAACAAAATCGCAAACTTTTGCATTTCAATTTGGTGCTCAGTTTCTGTATAGTCTGACTGCTTATTTGACTCGATTTATTTCTTGTGAGTAGTTGAAAGTGATGCACATAACCTTTGCTAACATTATGTAAAATTCATTGGGCGTAAGCAGGTTACGATAGTTTTGCTTCCTTTTGATATAACGCAAAATCTGTTTCCAGATTTCGTGATGATTAAAAAAATACAAAACTGGAAAACAGTTTTTGCTAAGAAGTTAAACGTTAACAGTATCTTTATCAAAAGCCCAACAAATCTTACATAGGCGATTAGATTCACTTAAATTAGTCTGAGTTGCTACTCATTTTTAGTACTCTAAAAAAAACACCTTCAGCAAAAACTATTTTTCTACAAAATCTAAACTCACAGAATTAATGCAATATCTTAAACCAGTGGGGTCGGGGCCGTCGTCAAAAACATGACCAAGATGAGAGCCACACTTGCCACATTCTACTTCAAGTCTGTTCCAACCGTATTTTGTGTCGCTCTGTTCAGTTAGGCTTCCTTTTATATAATCGTAAAAACTTGGCCAACCGGTTCCGGATTTAAACTTTGTATTGGATTCAAAGAGTGGATTTTTACACGCATTACAAGTGAACGTTCCTTTTAATTTCCAATCTACGTATTTTCCGGTAAAGGCTCTTTCAGTTCCTTCCTTTCTAAGTACATCATATTCAATAGGAGACAATTGAGCTTTCCATTCTTGCTCTGTTTTTACAACTTCAAATTTGTGATCAGTTGCCACCTCTTTTGGTTTGTCTGTTTGAGCGCAAGCAACAAGAGAAAGCAATCCGTTTAAAAAGGTAAATAGTATGAAGTTTTTCATAAAGTAAATTTTGGAATTATAAAGATACTAACGAATTTTACAGGGCTTTCGTTCACCAAGAATGAAAAGTATTTTTGTATTCCTTATGACAAATAACATCTCACTTTCTACTTGGTTGGTAACTACTCTAAACCTTCCTAAAAGATCCGTTCAAGCTACCTTAGAACTTCTAGAAGCTGGAGCAACGATTCCGTTCATATCCCGATACCGAAAGGAAGCGACTGGTAACTTAGATGAAGTAGAAATTGAATCTATTTTTAAAGAAAGTGAACGTTTCAAAGAGTTGGAGAAAAGAAAGGCAACAATTCTGAAGAGCATAGACGAACAAGCTAAGTTAACGAGTGCCCTGAAAGAGCAGATACTGGGAATTTTTGAACTAACAAAGCTGGAAGATTTGTATTTGCCATTTAAGCAAAAGCGGGAAACCAAAGCTGACAAGGCCATAAAAAAAGGTCTAGAGCCACTGGCTAAAATCATTATGTCAGAGGAGGTGAGAAATCTTGTGTCAACTGCCAACCAATTTGTTAAAAAGGATGTTAGTTCAGCAGAAGAAGCCTTAGAGGGGGCACGGCACATTATTGCAGAGTGGATAAATGAGCGCCAAGTAGTTCGAGATTTATTGCGTAGGAACATGGATCAAAAGGCCGTTTTAGAATCGAAACTAATAAAAGGTAAAGAAGTTGAAGCGGAGAAATTTAAAGATTATTTTGCGTGGACAGAGCCGTTGAAAAGAACTCCTGCACACCGTTTTTTAGCTATGGGAAGAGGGGAGAAGCTAGGGTTCTTAAGAATTAAAATTACACTGGAAAAGCTAGAGACTGAAGAGCGAATAGCACAGTACTTTATTCGTAAAAACAACGTTGAAACGGCGGAGCAAATCAGGTTATCTGTTTCTGACGCTTGGAAACGATTGCTGCATCCTTCGTTAGAAAATGAATTTAAAAAGAAGCACAAAGAAACAGCAGATATCGCTTCCATTCATGTATTTTCTGAAAACTTAAAGCAACTATTGTTAGCACCGCCACTTGGTCAAAAGCGGACAATGGCCATTGATCCCGGATTTAGAACGGGTTGCAAGGTGGTTTGTTTGGATGAAACAGGGAAGCTATTGCACAATGAAACCATTTACCCGCATCCTCCGAAAAGTGACGAAAAAATGGCCGCCAAGAAAATATCAACTATGGTAAGTTCGTATAAAGTAGAGGCCATTGCCATAGGAAATGGAACAGCAGGAAGAGAAACCGAACAGTTCATTCAGAAATTAACTTTCGACAGGAAGGTGTTCTCCTATATGGTGAATGAAAATGGAGCTTCCATTTATTCTGCATCAAAGGTGGCTCGAGAGGAATTTCCAGATTACGATGTAACCGTAAGAGGTTCTGTTTCAATTGGCAGAAGGCTAATGGATCCGTTAGCTGAATTGGTTAAAATCGATGCAAAATCTATTGGCGTAGGACAATACCAGCACGATGTTGATCAAAAAATGTTACAGGAAAGTTTAGATCGAATAGTGGAATCCGCAGTAAACAAAGTGGGTGTAAATGTAAACACGGCTAGCAAGCACTTACTGGCTTATGTTTCAGGGTTAGGACCAAAGTTGGCAGAGAACATTGTTGCCTATCGGGAAGAAAAAGGAGCATTTGTAGACCGAAAACAATTGAAAGAAATCAAAGGCATGGGAGCGATTGCCTTTCAGCAATCGGCAGGTTTTTTAAGAATTCGGAACGGAAAAAACCCTCTAGATGAAACTGGAATTCATCCGGAGAGATACCAGGTGTTGAAGAAAATACTTGCCTCCAATAAAATTGATATTTTTAATTTTAAATCTCAAAAAGAGAAGGTTGAGGCCATTCAAATAAAGCAATATATTTCGGAAGAAATCGGAGAATTAACATTAAACGACATCAAAAATGAGTTGTTAAAACCTGGAAGAGATCCTCGTGAAAAAATGAAAGCTTTTCAGTTCGACAGCACGGTTAAAAAGATCGAGGACCTTCGGGTTGGGATGGAATTGCCGGCACTGGTCACCAACATTACCAACTTTGGCGCTTTTGTGGATATAGGAGTCAAACAAGATGGTTTGGTGCACATTTCTAATTTAGCCAATAAATTTGTCAGCGATCCAAACGAAGTGGTTCAGCTAGGTCAGGCAATTCGAGTTAAAGTAATTGAAGTCGACGCGCAGCGAAAAAGAATTCAATTATCAATAAAAGACGTAAATCAGTAGATTATGAAAATAAGTATAAGCATTGCATTCTTCCTAGTTGGCTTTTCCGTCCAAGCTCAGCTCACCAAAACCTTAGCTGAGGAGCAGATTAAGTTGGTCATGAAGTTTCAAGAGAGCAATTGGAACCGCGGAGATATTCCAGCATACATGAAAGGGTATTGGAATTCAGATTCGTTGTTATTCATTGGCAGTAAGGGCCCAACTTACGGATACACAAAAACCTTAATCAATTATTTGAAGAGCTATCCAACAGCTGAAAAAATGGGTCAGTTAACGTTTGATTATATAAAAATTGAAATTTTATCGAATGCTCAAGCATTTGTTGTCGGAAAGTGGCATTTGAAAAGAAAGGAGGAGGATTTGTCTGGTCATTTCACTTTGCTGTGGAAAAAAATCGAAGGGGAATGGAAAATTGTTGTGGACCATTCGTCATAAGGCTAAATTTGTCTGAGCAAAGCATTATATTTGTCCTTTCAAATGAAGAACAAAAGGATTATTCTCGACCAAACTCAGTTAGAATTAGCCATTCAGCGCCTTTGTTATCAATTAATTGAAAATCACAATGACTTCTCAAATTCAGTAATCATTGGTTTGCAACCCCGCGGAGTGCTTCTTGCAAAAAGAATACACGCACAATTGATAAAAATTACTTCCAATTCTTCCATCCCACTAGGTAGTCTCGATACCACCTTTTTTCGAGATGATTTTAGAAGAAGAGATAGCCCTATAATTGCCAATAAAACACAAATTGATTTCATTATTGAAAACAAAAAAGTGATTTTAATTGACGATGTTCTCTACACTGGAAGAACAATTAGAGCAGGATTAGATGCCATGTTAGCTTATGGAAGACCTGATTTAGTTGAACTTCTTGTTTTAGTTGATCGCAGGTATGGTCGTCATTTGCCAATTGAGCCAAACTACGTTGGAACTACCATAGATTCAATATCTAGCGAAAGAGTAGAGGCGAAGTGGATAGAAACGGACGGGATAGATGAAATAATTTTAAAAGAAAATACCAAATAGATGGAAAAACTATCAACTCGCCATTTATTGGGAATTAAAGAGCTCAGCAAAGCTGACATAGAGTTGATTTTTTCTACTGCTGATAATTTCAAAGAAGTTATTAATAGACCGATTAAAAAAGTTCCCTCTTTACGAGATATAACGATTGCCAACTTATTTTTTGAAAACTCTACTAGAACGAAGCTTTCTTTTGAATTGGCAGAAAAACGACTTTCCGCGGATGTAATCAATTTTTCTGCAGCAGCATCTTCTGTAACAAAGGGTGAAACCTTAATCGATACAGTCAACAATATTTTAGCCATGAAAGTCGACATGGTTGTGATGCGTCATCCAAATCCTGGAGCACATGCCTTTTTGAGTAAACACATAGATGCTACAATTGTAAATGCCGGAGATGGAGCACACGAGCATCCGACCCAAGCACTTCTAGATGCGTTTAGCATGCGCCAAGAACTGGGCGAATTGGCGGGTAAAAAAGTAGTTATTGTGGGTGATATTTTGCATTCTAGAGTAGCCCTTTCGAACATTCACTGCCTTCAAAAACTAGGAGCAAAAGTCATGGTTTGTGGTCCACCGACTTTACTTCCGAAATACATTTCTTCTCTCGGAGTAGATGTAAGTTATAACCTAGAGCAAGCTCTTGAATGGTGCGATGTTGCCATGATGTTACGCATCCAATTGGAGCGACAGGGAGGAGATGAAAACTCTGGAGTTAAATTCTTCCCATCGCTCAGAGAATACCATAATTTATTTGGCTTAACGATGGAGCGTCTGAGAAAGCTAAAAAAGATTCCCATTATTTTGCATCCTGGGCCTATAAATCGAGGAGTCGAAATTTCATCTGAAGTCGCAGATTCTCAACACTCAATTATCTTAAATCAAGTGGAGAATGGTGTTGCAATCCGCATGGCAGTTTTGTATTTATTGGCTTCTGGAAGTAATTAAGCGGTCGAAAATTTATATATTTGTTTCAAAGTAATTAGCCATGAGTATAGTAGCATTTACCATTGACGTCCAAGATAAATATACGCACATATCTATTTTAGAAGAAAAGTTCACCGAGAAGTTATCTTCAGAGTTGAAGGCAGAAATAGCTAAAATCAACACAAAGGGAATAAAAAACATCATTTTCGATGTTTCCAGCTGTATCTATTGCGATTCTTCGGGAATAAGTGTGATTTTGGTTGCAAATGGGATTTGTAAAGAAAATAAGGGTTGTTTAGTGATTTGTAGTCCTCAACCAGCTGTTTCCAAGTTAATTGATACTTCTCAGCTAAGCAGTGTGCTGAATATTACTCCAAGTTTCAACGAGGCTGTAGATTTCATCTTTATGGATGAATTGGAAAAAGTCTTAAGTGAAGAAGAGGAGCATCTAAGTTAATGGCTTTAGAAGTCCTCATTTTAGGCAGTGGCTCTGCGCTTCCTTCTCTCTCGGCAAATCAAACATCTCAAGTTGTTAGTTGTGGCAATCAAAATTTCTTAGTCGATTGTGGAGAGGGAACCCAAGTTCAGCTTCGCAAAAACAAAGTAAAGATTCAAAATATCAATCAGGTATTTATTTCTCATTTGCATGGCGATCATTTTTTTGGGTTGGTTGGTCTTTTGTCTACCATGCATTTATTAGGTCGAAGAGCTGAACTGCACATTCATGGACCAAAAGGCCTAGAAGAGATTGTAGAAATCCAATTTCGAAATGCGGGAAGTCATTTATCTTTCAAGATGCTATTTCATACCATTCAAAAAGCAGGCGAAATTTTATACGAAGATGCCAAAATAATTGTTACTTCTTTGCCGTTAAAGCACAGGATTCCTTGTTTTGGATTCCATTTTCAAGAGAAAGAAGGCTTGCGAAAATTGGATGGTCAAAAATTGGTGGAACACAACATTCCTATTTACGCCAGAAAAAGTATTACTGAGGGTGAGGACTTCAGAAGTGAAGACGGAGTAGTGTTGAGAAATTCAGAATTGACAAACAATCCGCCCGAACCGACTGCCTATGCCTTTTGTTCAGATACTGCTTACTATGAGAAATTAATACCTTTTATTCAAGAGGTTGACTTGTTATACCATGAAGCTACTTTTTTGGAAACTGAGCGGGAACGAGCGAAAAAGACATTTCACTCTACCGCAAAAGATGCAGCAAGAATTGCCGTGAAAGCCGATGCCAAGCAGCTAATTATTGGGCACTTCTCTAACCGATATAAAAATAAAGACGGCTTTTTACAAGAAGCTCGAATGGTTTTTAAAAATACCCACGTTGCTGAGGAAGGGAAGGAGTATCGATTGCTAGGCAGCGAAAGAGTATAGAGGGCTTTTGATTTCGAAGAAGCAAAGAGGGAGGGAGTGAACTACGATGCTATTTCTTTGGCCCGTTGAACAGTTAGTTGCCCAGCGCTAATTTTCATTTATAAGAAAGTGCTCCATCTTTCAATTTGAAGATTTGTGGTTAGCAAAACCTCCTTTGTTTAAGGTCTAGTGCTGTATTTTATTCCCATTGTTGTACTTGCGCTACTCTTTTAGATCCGCTTAGTTCGATATCAATTTCATTGGTTAACTCTTCGTTGCGATAGAGCATATCCGCATAAACATCAATGGTCACTTGTCTAAAAAATATGCTCTCGTTTAATGAAATTTTAAATCCTTCATCTTGCTTTGCTTCGGTAACTTTACTCAGGACAATCGCTTGCTTTTTAAACTCTGGATTATAATATACTTTGCTGTTTGGGTTTGTAAATAACATCGGTGGGGAGTTGGGGTCTACCTTACAGTATTTTAAAAAGTAGGGAAGCTTCACATCATATGTTTCATAGGATGACAAGTCATTTTCTATTTTTTTAACTGCTGCGGTAAAGAAATCGTAAAATCTTGAAATATCTTTCCGTAAATCGTTGTTGGTTACGATACCAATGTTATTGTTTTGCAAATTAGCAAAGGTAGATTCGTGAAGCACGATTATTAAAGGAGTGGTAAGCGCAGCATTATAATCAATCGTTGTTTCCGGCCTTTCCAAATTACCTGTTAAAAAATTTAATAATTTCTTTTCCTCATTTATAAATACGGAATGGTATCTAATATTAAAATTAATGTCAAGCGTATCTAAGGTGAGGTCTTTTTTATTTTCATTCCAATTATTTATCTATAATGCAATTAAAATCCCGACAACAACAAGCATAATCTCACCTAACGCGTAGATGAAGTACTTTTAATTTTAGTGGACTCCATTTGTTCGTAGCGCATTTTTCTAAATAAATTTATCATAGGTTCATTGACGGGTCAACGTGATGGAAAGTTTCTGTGCACTGCAGTTAAGGTAAAATACCAAGGTAGTTATTTTGGTAATTCGCCAAAATAACACATAAACTTTAGCCTTTATTCTTTTTGCCGCTCCAAATGATTGTAAGTGCATGTTTTCAGAAAGATGGAAGCAAAAAAAAATCCACCGAGGTGGATTTTTTTAGTTGAAAGAGTTGTAGGATTAATCTTCTTTCTTTTTTGCTGGTGCTTTTTTTGCAGCTGGCTTCTTAGCTTCTGCCTTTTTTGGAGTTGCTTTTGCATCAGTAGCTTCTTTTTCCTTTGCTACCGCTTTTTTAGGTTTTGTCTCCACAACAGACTTGTCTGCTTTTCGTTTTCTACTTATTCCGTACGATCCTGCACTTCGTTTACCTTTTTTGGATTTAATATCGCCTTTTCCCATTTCGTATTTCTCTTTTTTGGTAGTTACTATTTGATTCTAAACAAAGATATAAAATTTGAACTACTTCTCTACATGAAAGAACAGACATTATTTTTAAATGTTGAAGCATAAAAAAGCCCGTCTTAACCAAGTCAAGACGGGCTTTTCTTACTTTTTTTACGATTAAAAACGCTCTGTATTTGAAAAGAAAAAGTTTCCCTCAATTTTAGCGTTTTCGTCACTATCAGAGCCATGAACAGCATTTGCGCCTATAGATTCTGCATATAATTTTCTGATTGTACCTTCAGCTGCGTCAGCAGGGTTAGTAGCACCAATTAAGGTTCTAAAATCATCCACTGCATTTTCTTTTTCCAAGATCGCAGCAACAATAGGCCCTGAAGACATAAACTCTACCAACTCCCCATAGAAAGGTCTTTCTTTGTGCACTTCGTAAAATTCACCTGCAGTTTCTTCAGTTAATTTAATGTATTTCATCGCTTTAATTGTAAAGCCTGCACCATTAATTTTGTCTAAAATAGCTCCGATGTAGTTGTTTTTAACCGCATCAGGCTTAATCATTGTAAACGTTCTATTTGTTGCCATAATCATTTTAATTTTGAGGGCAAAAGTAACAATTGAATATAGCTTAAAAGTTAAAAAAGAGATTAAAAATACATCAAATACTAAGGTCGAAAGAATTACTTTTGAGAAGTGTATGTAATTGTAGATATAGAAACCACTGGAGGGAGCGCCACTCGGAGCCGAATTACAGAAATTGCCATGTATAAGCATGATGGGCAAAATATTGTAGATGAGTATCAAACACTCATAAATCCCTGTCAAGATATTCCGTATAACATTACAAAACTAACAGGCATTGACAATGAATTGGTGGCAAGTGCCCCGCTGTTTTTCGATGTGGCGAAAGAAATTGATGCTTTTTTAGAAGGCAGTGTTTTTGTGGCTCACAATGTGAATTTCGATTATGGGTTTATCAAAGCTGAGTTTGAGCGAATCGGCCTTTCATTTCGCAGAAAAAAGCTGTGTACCGTTCGCTTAAGCCGCAAACTCTTGCCGGGCAAGTACTCCTACAGTTTGGGTAAACTGTGTGCGAGTGAAGGAATTCCACTGAACAACGCCCACCGTGCTGCTGCAGATGCCAAAGCAACAGCAATTCTTTTTACTCAATTAATGAAAATTGACAAGGAAGGTTATATTGATAAAGCATTAAATCCGCTCAGTTTAGAGGCGTTAATGCCGCCCAATATGCCAAAAGAGGATTTTGTAGCATTGCCCAACAAACAAGGCATTTATTATATGCTAAATGAAAAGAAAGAGGTCATTTATATTGGCAAGGCAAAAGACATAAAAAAGAGAGTTGCTACCCATTTTTCAGGCAATACCAATACCAAATCAAAGTATCACTTTGTAAAAAATATATTTGGAATAGATTTTAAAGTAATACCAAATACCTTATTGGTTGACATCATCGAAGCTACTGAAATAAAGAAGCATTGGCCCATTCACAACCGTTCTTACAAACGAATTACACTCAACTATGGGTTGTTTCAATACACGGATCGGAACGGATACGAGCGTTTTAATTCAGGTAGATGCGGAAAACACGACAAGCCAATTAAATCATTTAAAAGCATTATCGACTTGAAAGATTTCTTGAAAGACATGGTGGTGGATTATAACTTGTGTCCTCGTCTTGGGGGATTGCAACCCATTTCTTCAGGGAAATGTAATTACGTGGATAACATAGATTGCAGAGGTGCTTGCGAAGGCGAGGAGGAAACTAGCCTTTACAATTTAAGGGTGGAACAAGCTGTGGAAGAAAAAGTCAACAGAAACACCACATATGTGTTAAAAGAAGAATCTTTGGAAAAGGCAGAACAGGCGATTGTTTTAGTAGAAAAAGGGAGATACAAAGGATACGGTAGAGTTCCCCTTTCAATTGATTTAATGAATATTGAGTTGCTGAAGTCTCAAATAAACTCTGCTTACGACGACCAAGATATGTCTATCATTGTGCATGCGTGGTTACAGAAATCGAAGCCAGAAGATGTTGTTTTTATAAATTAATTTTGTACCATGGGAGAGCAGTTAAGCAAAGAGGTGAACATTAGAAACAAGAGAGCGTCATTTGAATATGAATTTCTTGAAAAATTCGAAGCGGGTATGCAACTAAGAGGGACTGAAATAAAATCGATCAGATTGGGGAAAGTGAGCATTAAAGAGGGCTATTGCGCTCTTAAGAATGGTGAATTATTTGTATATAACATTGACATTACCCCGTATAAAAATGCAAGTTTTGCCAACCATGAACCCAAGCGCCCTAGAAAACTGTTACTGCACAAACAAGAGATTGATAAGTTGGTAAAGAAAAAAAAGGACGTTGGACTAACCATCATTCCAACCTCTCTGTACATCAATAAAAATGGATATGCTAAACTCAACATTGCTCTGGCAAAAGGTAAAAAAATTGCCGACAAACGAGAAAGCTTAAAAGAAAAAGATGCCAAACGACAAATGGATCGGGTAATGAAAGTTTAACCAGCAGTAAAGCTAAATTTCCTACTATCATTTTATTGTTAACTCTATCATTTCTGGGAACATTAGTCCTTCCTTTCGGTTAACTTTGCGCCGGATTTATTGCAATATGAAAAAACTAAACTTATTGTTTGTTAGTATATTATTTACAGTAATGAGCTTTGCCCAAGAAGAATTTACCATTAGTGGTTACATAACTGCTGCGGAATCTGGGGAAGAATTGATTGGGGCTACTATTGCTGTAAAATCCCTTGGTACCGGGGTAGGTGCTAATGTTTACGGGTTTTATTCCTTAACACTTCCAAAGGGGACCTATGACGTAACATATTCATTTATAGGATATGGAGATAAGCTGCTAACAATTGAACTGCTAGCGAACCAAAAAATCGACACGGAGCTAAGCGCAGCTGTAAATGAAATAGATGAAGTTTTAATTGAGGCAGATGGTGCGGAGCAAAACATTAGAAACATTGAAATGAGCGTCAACAGAATTGATGCAAGTGACATTAAAAAAATACCGGCGCTTTTAGGTGAGGCAGATGTAATTAAGAGTGTGCTTTTATTGCCCGGTGTGAGCACCGTTGGAGAAGGAAGTACGGGCTTCAATGTGCGTGGTGGGGGAATTGATCAAAATTTAGTCCTGTTAGATGAAGCGCCAGTGTACAATTCTTCTCATTTGTTTGGCTTCTTTTCCGTTTTTAACCCGGATGCTGTAAAAAATGTAAAGTTGGTGAAGGGTGGAATTGCCCCGGAATACGGAGGTCGTCTTTCCTCTATACTAGATGTTAGAATGAAAGAGGGAAACAGTAAAAAATTTACAGGAACAGGTGGACTTGGTGTTATTTTCAGCCGATTAGCATTAGAAGGGCCAATTAACGATAAAACGTCTTTTTTGGTTGCCGGAAGAAGGTCTTACGCAGATGTATTAGCCAAACCTTTTTTAAATAACGACTTGAGTGGGAGTAAGTTTTACTTCTACGATTTCACAGCGAAAGTGAATCACCGAATTAACGAAAACAACAGACTATTCTTATCGGGTTACTTTGGCAGAGATGTGTTTGGATCAGGCTTTGCCTTCAATTGGGGGAATGCCACTGCAACAGCTCGTTGGAATCACATTTTTAATGAAAAGTTGTTTATGAATGTAACTGCTTTTTACAGCGATTATGATTATTCATTTGGCATAGAGGAAGATGATCCCAGAGATGATTTTGATTGGTCGTCGAGCATCGTCAGCGGTAGCATAAAGCCTGACTTTACCTATTATTTAAACAATAAGAATACCATTCAATTTGGCGGGCAAATTATCTACTACGACTTCAAACCTGCAGAGGCTTCATTTGTGAGTGATGGAGAGGCGAACAGTTTGAGTTTACCAGAAAAATATGCCAATGAAAGTGCTATTTACATTCAAAACGAGCAAAAAATAGGAGCGAATTTGTCTGTTTTATATGGAGCGAGACTTTCTCACTTTCGCTATGAGGGAGATAGGGAACAAGAGTATTTTGAGGGAGAAGATGGACTTCGAAAAGAGTTGAAATCCGAAACGCTAAATGAATCTAGTTTTTATAGCATTAATGTATTTGGTTGGAAACCGTCTTACCGAAATTACAAGTCAGTAACCAATTACACTAACTTGGAGCCAAGGTTAGCTGTCAAGTATGATTTGTCTGAGACTAGCGCTTTAAAAGCGAGTTACAATAGGATGTCGCAATACCTGCATTTAATATCAAACACTGTCGCATCTACACCAATTGATTTATGGCTGCCAACTACAAATAACCTAGCGCCTCAACTTGCAGATCAGGTGGCTTTGGGTTACTTCAGAAATTTCGAACAAAACACCTACGAAGCTTCTGCTGAGATTTATTACAAAGACTTCCAGAATCAGATAGATTACATTGATAATGCCAATATCTTTTTTAACACACAATTGGAAGGGGATTTATTGTCAGGAGATGGAAAGGCTTATGGTTTAGAGATTTATGTAAAGAAAAACAAAGGAAAGGTGACTGGCTGGGTGAGTTACACCATTGCACGAACAGAACGACAAGTAAATGGAATTAATCGAGACGAATGGTATCCTACTAGATTTGATCGGGGGCATAATTTAAGTATCGTTTCCAGCTATGAACTAAGTAAGAAATGGAGCTTTTCTGCCAACTTTGTTTTCTCAAGCGGAACCCCAGCTACTTTTCCAACTAACCGGTACGAAATACAGGGCGTTGTGTTGCCTCATAATGACAAAGATGCTAGAAATAACTACAGAATTCCCAACTATCACCGCTTAGATATTTCTGCAACCTTAACACCCAGAAAAAATGAGAATCGGAAATTTAAAGGGGAGTGGGTATTTTCAGTGTATAACGTATACAATCGAAGAAATCCTTTTTCTATCTATTTTGAACAAGATGAAGTTGATCCGCGTGTTACAAATGCAGTTCGTTTTTCGGTCATCGGAAATTTTGTTCCTGCAGTTTCTTACAATTTTAACTTTTAAGCGGTATGAATAGGAAGCAGATACTTTTTGCGTTAATTGTTGCAGTCACTTTTTCTTCTTGCACAGACATAATTGATTTAGAATTAGACAATGGAAAGAATCAAATGGTAGTTGACGGTTTTGTGAACAACGATACGTCTATACAAATCATTCGTTTAACTTCCTCCGCTTCTTATTTCTCTAACGTTGCTACACCGCCAGAAAATGGGGCTAACGTGAGGCTAAAAGGACCGAATAATGTAACGTATAATTTTATCATCGATGGAGAAGGGAATTATCAATACGATCCTTCCACATTAGGTGCAATCGACAGCATTGGTTTCGAATATCAATTAGAAATCGACTTCGAAGGAAATACCTATACAGCATCTTCAATTTTAAATCCTGTACCACTAATTGACAGCATGCCGTACGATTTTGAGCCGCCAAGCTTAGGAAGTAAGGAAGGCTATTATACTCAGTTTTATGCAAGAGATTTTGCAGGAAGAAAAGATTATTACTGGATTAAACCCTTTAAGAACGATACGGCAGTTTACGACGATCCTACCTTTATCATTCTATCAGAGGATGCAACCTTCGGAGGAAACGCAGGGGATGGCTTAGTTTTTATTATTCCTTTTAGAGCAATTATAACGGATCCTGAACATCCATTTGAGTTAGGAGATACCTCAGGGGTGGAGCTTCATAGTTTAAATTCAGAGGCTTACGAATTTTTAGATCAAATCGTAAATACTTCAGGAAACGATGGTTTGTTTGCTGTTCCCCCCTCTAACATTCGGTCGAATATATTTGATGCTGCAGGTAACTCACAAGACGAAGTTTTAGGCTTATTTTCGTTATCGGCTATCAGTAAATTTGAAGTTATAATACAATAAAAAAATGAAAAAACTACTCTTCTCCCTTGCAACAGTATCTATGATGTGGTCATGCTCCGGCAGTAAATCATCGTTAAGTTTTGCAGAAAGTACCCTTTCCGAAAATTCAAAGCTGAGTGCTATTCTTTGGCAACAAACTGCTGCAGAGTACGATGCTTTATGCTATCAAGCGTTTAATTTAGCTACAAACCGGGTGGAAAGTATGGCAATGGATCAAATGGCCTCTAACAGTAACAAAATGGCTATCGTCATGGATTTAGATGAAACGGTGTTGGATAACTCACCGTTCAATGGCTGGTTAATTCACAATAACAAAACCTATACGCAAGAAAATTGGACAGAATGGACAAGTCAAGCATCTGCAGCCTTTGTTCCTGGAGCAGTTGAGTTTATAGAAATGGCAACAAATCAAGGATTTAAAATAATTTATATAAGTAATAGGACGATTGAAGAATTAGAAATTACCATTTCAAACCTTGGAAAAGCAGGAATTGTAGTGAGCCCCTCAGATGTTATGTTAAAAACAGAGACTAGTTCCAAAATAGATCGCAGAGATAAAGTTTTATCTAGTTATGAAATATTTATGTTAATCGGCGATAATTTGGCTGACTTTAATGATCAATTCGACCAAGATTTGAATATAAACCGAAGAAAAGAGTTGACGGTAAAATTTAGAAATGAATTTGGGTCTAAATTTATTGTTCTACCCAACGTGATGTATGGGAACTGGGAAAAGGCCTTAAAAAATAATAATTCTGATTATATTCAGAATAACGATGCAATTGGGTTGAAGAAGTACATTAAAGGGTTTTAGTCAACTTTTATACAGTCTGTGGAATAGCTACAAAATATGGGACTAATTTTATTAAGCCGCTTTGTTAACTAATTTTTCTAATTCTAACTGCATCTCTAACGGTGTTTTAAAACCTAAACTAGAGTGTATTCTTTTTGTGTTATACCATCTTATATAGTCTTCCAGACAATCAAATAACTGTTTATTTGAGGTGAATTTATATCTGTTAGAGCACTCGTGCTTAATTGTCTTAAAAAGGCTCTCAGCAGTTGCGTTATCCCAACAATTACCTTTTCTACTCATACTTTGGGTAATCTTTATATTCTCTCTTAAAACACATGACATTTTCTTTGAAGCATATTGAACGCCTTGATCAGAGTGAAATATGAAGTTAAACTTGATATTCCTAATATTAATTGCCGATAGCCAGGCACTCCATACTGTGTTTTCAACTGTCATATCTTCACTTAATGACCAGCCAACTATTTTTCTATCTGCTAAATCCATTATAGTGGTTAGGTAGTTCCAGTCATCCTGAACTCTTATGTATGTAATATCTGACACCCATTTCTCACCGACGGAAGTACATGCTAAGTTTCTGTTTAGTATATTTTTAGCGATTGGATGAGCATAATTTGAGTCTGTGGTAACAACGAACTTCCTTCTTAAAACACTTCTTAATCCTAATTCTCTCATCAAAACTGCAACATAAGATCGACAATAAAATAAATTTTCTCTTTCTAACATCTTCTGTATGCGAGAACTACCATAGATATCTCTACTTTCTTTAAATAGCTCTAATATTCTACTTTTCAAGTAAGTAGTACTCGTTTCTTGTAATGTAACATCCTTAATTTTTAACCAATTGTAATAGGCGTTTTTACTTACTCTCGTGCAATAATACATCTTTTCAACAGGAAATAACTCTTTGTTTTTTTACACAAAATTATATCTTAACTGCCGCTCTTGGAAAAGATGCTCACCGCCTTTTTTAATATATCACGCTCTAATCTAGTTTCTTGTAGCTATTTTCTTAGCTGCTTCAATTCTAATTCTTCTGCAGATACCACTCTTTTCTTTGACAAATCTCCGGATTTAGCCTCATACTCTCTACGCCAACGTCTTATTACTCCGTCCTGTATATTATATTCCTCACTGACCTCTTTAGCTGTTTTACCTGAAATTAAAAGCTCTACAATCATTGCTTTGAACTCATTCTCAAAATGTCTTTTCATAACTCAAATTTATAGGTGCGGACTATATAAATTCGTCACATCAAATGCAGACACTCCAGACAAAACAAGGTAGGACCGTTCTCTTGCGTCACTGTTAATAAAGTTATTTCAGATTTAAAAGGAATAAACTCTTCAACAACGACTTCCATCTTGTCACCCCTGGCACCTTCATTTGCTTTCCAGGCATTCGCAATGTCTTCTTGGGTTCTTATGGTCGATTGACCCTTCCCCGAGGAAGACATCAATGGTTTAACAACACAAGGAATTCCAATGATTTCAACTGCAGCGATTAACTCATCGGCATTCGTTGCATACCTGAAATTCGCTGCTAAATCCCGGATGGCTTTTCTGTCCATGGTAAAGTTCACCGCTTTTGCCGACGGCACAACGGTGATCCCTTCGTTTTCAAACTCAAAAAGTTTTTCAGTTCTAATGGCTTCGATTTCGGGAACGATAAAATCGGGCTGGTGGCGGTCAATAATTTGTCTTAATGCAACTCCATCCAGCATGTTGATAACCTCTAACTAGTCTGCGACTTGCATGGCAGGAGCATTGTCATAGCTATCTAAAGCTACTACATGACACCCATACTGCTTTAGGCTAATCACAAATTCTTTGCCTAACTCCCCTGAGCCCAATAAAACAACTTTTTTCATGCACGTAAAAATTTGTGGTAAATTTAGCGGAGCAAACTCATAAAATGGAATCAAAAAAAACGCTAGTGTTGGGAGCTTCTACAACTCCTTCAAGGTATTCAAATATGGCAGTTTTGAAACTGCTGAAGTACAAACATGAAGTAGTTCCTGTGGGAATAAAGAAAGGTAAAATAGGGGGCATTGAAATTCTTTCTGCAGCTATAAAAATAGATGAAGTAGATACGGTTACTTTATATTTAGGACCTCAAAATCAACCACAATACTACAAGTACATACTAGATTTAAAACCAAATCGGGTAATCTTTAACCCAGGAACTATTAACCGTGAATTTATGAAGCAATTAGAAGGTCGAGGGATAGAAGCAGTGGACGCTTGTACCTTGGTAATGCTATCATCAGATACGTACTAGTTCAATTGGAAGTTATTATTTAAGGTAGCTTCCTGTTCTCTAATTTTTCTAAGAAAGCGAATTTCATTGATTAAAAAGGTATTTGAAAAATTCTCGTCCTCCGCACAAATGAGCTTGTTTTTTGTTTCGTAAGAAAGTTGTAATCGATTTGCTATGTAATACAAACTTAAGGGTTCAGGCTTGTTGCTGCTCTTCTGAATGCTGCTCAGGTAGTCTTTAAAATGCACGATTAATCGCTGACTGGCATTTGGAATTAAGGAAATTTTTTCTACCTCAACTCCCGAGTACAATTTGTCTTGCACTACGGGTTCAAAAGAAAGTATTCTGGCCGCTTGAATTCCTTTTACTATTACATCTACGGTACCATCGGGGAATTCGTTTACAACTTGCTCAATGTGAACCACTGTTCCGCAAGTAGATTTTGAGCCTTTATCCGTATAAAGAACCACAAATTCCTCCCCGTTTTTGTGGTCCGCGAACAGCTCTCTGTACCTCGGCTCAAAAAGGTGAAGTGCAACGGATTCTTCTGGTAAGATAACGATGTTTAATGGGAATACTGCTAACATTCTTCTTCGTTCTTTAGAGATCTAATAAGTGAACAAAAGATTTTAAAAATAGTTTTAATAGGGTGTTAAAATGAGAAGGATAAAGAACGTAATTTTGCCAACCATGAAATCAGTAGCTGAAACCAAGCGAAGAAGTAGGTTAAACATTTACCATCACTATTATAAAAGAAAGGGTGTTTATACTTTTCTATGGAAAAATAGTTTGAAGATTACGATCGGGTTTGGTGTAATTATCGGTGCTTTTCTCATTTTTAAAGAATACGTTCCAAATTACAATACTAAATTAGAAAATATCCTTAACAGCATCAATACCTGGTGGGCGTTATCGATATTCTTTGTATCCGAGACTTTCTTAGGATTAATTCCACCGGATTTATTTATCATCTGGGCAAAAAAGTTCACCCATCCTTATGGAATAGTTTCTTTGTTGGCAGTACTCTCCTATGTAGGAGGGGTCATTTCTTACTTTCTTGGTAAATCTATTGGGAGTCAGCCTAAAATTGAGGAATGGATATTATCTAAATTTTCGAAGCATTTTAAACTCATTCAAAAGTGGGGGGGAGTTTTAATTGTTTTTGCCGCTCTATTTCCATTGCCTTTTTCATCCATTTGTTTAGTAGCTGGGGCAGTTAAATTCCCGTTTAAAACGTTTCTTGCTCTAGGACTATTTCGATTCGTCAGGTTCTTCGGCTATGCTTTACTGCTTTTAAATTTGATATAAAAAAGGCGATTTCATAATGAAATCGCCTTTTTATTTGGAACCTAAAGTCTTAGTTATTTTTGGGAAATCCCACTTAGTTTTTCAAAAACTGCAGCGGCATTAAATGCCTTGGCAACCGCGCCTTTTCTTATTATTTCTAAGGTCTTAATTACATCTCCTTGAGCAATTAAATCAACAGTACCCTGTCCTTCGATAACATATCCGAAAACAGTGTGTTTTCCATCTAACCAAGGAGTATCCTTGTGAGTTATAAAAAATTGACTGCTATTTGTTGCAGGTCCTCTATTTGCCATTGATAAAGTCCCAGCTCTATCGTGTGCTAAACTTGGATTAAATTCGTCTTTAAATGAATATCCAATTTCTCCTGATCCGGTACCTGTTGGATCACCACCTTGGATCATGAAATTTGCCATCACTCTATGAAATTTGATCCCGTCGTAAAAAGCTGTTCCCTTTGGTTTTTTGTTGTTTTTAATCTTTCCTTCAGCAAGCCCAACAAAATTGGCAACCGTTAATGGTGTTTTCTCCATTTCTAGTTTAATTAAAATACTTCCTTTCGATGTATTAATTTTTGCATAAAGGCCGTCTGCTAGTTTGTCTTGCACAGTGCAAGAGATAGTTAGTATTAAAATGAATAGTCCTCCGATAATTTTTTTCATATTTTTCATATTATTATAGATTTGTACTAAAGCAAATAGTTTGCCAACATTAAAATTAATAAATACTCGAGATTAATCGCAACCGATGGCTGTAATCTCTCTTTTCTTGATTGTATATCCCCTGATGGTCTAACTTGTCTACCCTTACCTTGCCTGAAGCATGAATGATGCGGTTGTTGGATAAAATAATTCCGACATGGGTAATGTTTCCTTCATCATTATCGAAAAAAGCTAAATCCCCTTCTTCAGCCTCTTCAATGAAAGAAAGTGGCTGCCCCATGGCTGCTTGCTGCGATGCATCTCTAGGCAAGTAGATGCCATTTAGTTTATACACTAATTGTACAAAGCCAGAACAATCAATACCAAAAGGCGATCTACCGCCCCACTGATAGGGAGCATTTAACAACATGAAGGCATTTTCTGTTAACTTCTTTTTGTCTTGTACCTCGTTTGTATCTAGACTGTTACCTTCAAATTTCCAAACCGATTCTTTTACATCAACCAGATTATTTTCAATGTTGGGAAGATTCGAGCCCATTAAGACTGTCATTAATTCGCTCCCATCTTCTTTGGTCAACACTTCCGCCAAGTCAGAAACAACAACTGATTTTTGGGAATTTAATTGTTCAAATTCTCTTTGTGTTATGAATTTGAACTGATTTTCGTCTATCCAGCATTCGTAACTATCATGAGCCGTTTTAACTCGAAACCACGTTCGCTTATTCTCGTATACTTTTATGGTCTCTCCAAAAAGTAATTGAGTTACTTGCTCACTTTTGTCAGATGCCTCAGCCCTGCAAGGTACTACGCTTAAATGTCCTATTCCGTATTTCATTCCTTCCGAAAGAAAATTCTATTGAATGTTTTCAATCACAAAAGCAGAAGCACCACCGCCGCCATTACATATTCCTGCACCACCGTATTTTCCGCCATTTTGCTTCAATACATTAATTAGGGTAACCAATATTCTTGATCCAGAATTTCCCAGTGGGTGACCTAAAGAAACTGCACCACCGTTGATATTAACTTTTGCAGGGTCTAAACTCATTTGTTGCGTATTGGCAATTCCTACAACAGCAAATGCTTCGTTTAATTCAATAGCATCTAAATCACTCATTTTTAATCCCGCTTTTTCAATGGCTTTAGGCAATGCTTTAGAAGGTGCAGTCGTAAACCATTCAGGTGCTTGTGCAGCATCTGCAAATGAAATAATTTTGGCCAATGGTTTTAATCCTAAGCTTTCCATTTTTTCTTTGCTCATTAATACCAATGCAGAAGCTCCGTCATTGATGGTCGAAGCGTTTGCAGCCGTCACACTTCCGGTTTTATCAAAAACAGGTCTGAGCGTTGGAATTTTATCGAAGAAAACATTTTTGTATTCCTCGTCATGATTAAAAGCAATAGGATCGCCTTTTCGCTGAGGAATCATGACAGGAACAATCTCATCGTTAAATTTACCGGACTCCCAAGCGGCGGCAGATTTTTTGTAAGATGCTATAGCGAACTCATCTTGCTCTTCTCTTGAAATGTTGCACTCCTTTGCGCATAACTCTGCAGCATTACCCATCGGGTAGTCATTGTACACATCAATTAAACCATCTTTGGTTAACCCATCAATTAATTGACCGTTCCCATATTTATACCCTGTTCTTGCTTTGTCTAAGTAGTAAGGTGCTTGAGACATGTTTTCCATTCCCCCGGTAACCACAACATCGTTGTCGCCTAACATAATTGATTGGGCACCTAACATGGTTGCTTTCATTCCCGAGGCACATACTTTGTTAATCGTTGTACAAGGAACGTTTTCACTTAAACCAGCAAATATAGCGGCTTGTCTTGCAGGCGCTTGTCCTAAGTTTGCTTGAAGTACATTTCCCATGTACACCTCTTGAACTTCACTTTTATCCAGTCCAATTTTATCCAGGGCTCCCTTAATTGCAACAGCTCCTAATTTTGGAGCACTAATTCCTGATAATGCGCCATTAAAACTACCTATAGGTGTTCTTACAGCAGATACAATAAATACTTCTTTCATTGAATTTATCTTTTTGTTAGATGGCCAAAATTAACCATTCTATACTTGAATTTTAAAGCAATGATAGAGCAATAATTGAGGGTGTTTTACAACGCTTTGCGATACTCTCTTTGCAAGTTCCGTAAATTAAACGGTAAGAAAAAGTAATGGATTTATTTAAAAGAAAATAGAGCAAAATTGTGGTTTCAAATACAAAAGTTAATTTCGAGCTTTTGCAATTGCCGTGAATTGAGCTTTATTTTTTAATTGGTGTGGTGAAAACGCTTACTCTTTATGTCTAGAAATGTTTTATTTATTAGTTACGACGGTTTAACGGACTCTCTTGGACAGGCCCAAATTTTGCCCTATTTGATTGGTCTTTCAAAGAAAGGGCATCAAATTTCAATTTTAAGTTGCGAGAAGCCTGAAAACTTCAAAAAAAACAATCAAGTTGTCTCTCAGAAATGCAAGGAAGCAGACATTACATGGCATTACCTGGATTATAATAATTCCATACCAGTTGTGTCATCTTTTTTAACCGTTCGAAAGTTAAAAGTGAAAGCCTTTGAGATTGTGAAACAACATACCATTGAACTCGTTCATTGTCGTTCTATAATTCCTGCTTTGGTAGGGGAAAGTTTGCAAAAAAAACTTGGAATCAAGTTCCTATTCGATATTCGAGGTTTTTGGGCTGACGAGCGGGTAGACGGAAAAATTTGGAATTTAAAAAATCCATTGTATCGTTTTCTTTACTCGTATTTTAAAAGGAAGGAGTTGTATTTATTTAAACAAGCAGATTGTATTGTAACCTTAACCGAAAATGCCAAATCTTTTATACAGCAAGAATTTATAACAAATAATAATTTTTTAGTAGTTCCTTGCTGTGTAGATTTTGATCATTTTGATCCATCAAAAATTGAGAAAACTGAGATAAAGAAACTGCGGGAATCAATCGGTATTCCTGAAAAAGATTACGTACTGACCTATGTTGGCTCTTTAGGAACAAGATATATGCTGCTAGAAATGCTATCTTTTTTTAAGATTTTAAAAGAAAAAAAGTCTGACGCCTCTTTTTTATTTGTATCTAAAAGTGACACTTCAGAAATAGAAATTATTTGCAAACAAATAGGGTTAGATTTGAACTCAATTTATATCACGAGTTGCGAATACACCGAAATTCCAACATACATTTCCATAGGTAATGCTTCTGTTTTTTTTATTGTTACTTCCTTTTCAGGAAAAGCAGTTTCTCCAACGAAGCAGGCAGAAGTGATGAGTTTAGGATTGCCAATTGTTGCGAATTTAGGTTTAGGGGATACGGACATGATCCTAAAGGAGACACAAAGTGGAGTAGTTTTAACAGAATTCAACTCAGCTGAATATGAAAGAGTAGTGAAAGAGTTGTTGGATTTTAAAAGGAATAAAGAAGAAATTCGTGCAGCAGCAAAGCATTTTTTTACCTTAACGTCAGGAATCGAAAAGTATCATTCAGTTTATAAAAATCTATAGAGTTGAAAATTAGAATTCTTATCGTAACAAATCATAGAAAAGGTCGCTCTCCGGCGCAGCGTTTCAGGTTTGAACAGTATTTAGAATTTTTGGAAGATAATAATTTTGAAATTGTGTTTTCTAATATAATTTCGAAAAAAGATGATTTCTTTCTCTATCAAAAAGGGAAGTATTTGCAAAAAGCGATGCTTGCAAAAAAGGCAAGAAGAATAAGAAATGCAGACAAAAAAAGAGCCAATCAATTTGACATTATCTTTGTGCATAGAGAGGCACTTCTTACCTCCAGTACCTACTTTGAAAGGCAATTTGCAAAATCTTCTGCGAAAGTAGTTTACGATTTCGACGATTCGGTATGGTTGCCAAATGTATCGTCAGGCAATAAGGCGCTACAGATGCTAAAAAAGCCATCTAAAACTGAAAAAATAGTAGCTAGCGCAGACGTAGTATTTGCGGGAAACCAGTATTTAGCAGATTATGCCTCAGGGTTTTGCTCCAACGTAAAGATTATTCCCACTACCATAGATACCGCGTATCATAAAAGAAAAAATCCGAAGACAACAAAACGAATTTGTATTGGTTGGACAGGGACGGAAACCACTCGGAAGTATCTAGAAATGGTGAAACCCGTATTTCAAAAATTAACAGTTAAATATGGTGAAAAGATTTACTTCAAAGTCATCTGTGACAAGCCATGGAAAGCGGATGGGATTGAATTGAAAAATGAAAAGTGGAAGAAAGAAACAGAAATCGAACAGCTGGAAGAAATCGACATCGGCGTTATGCCCTTAACAGATGATCAGTGGAGCAGAGGGAAATGTGGCTTTAAAGGCTTACAATACATGGCAATGGAATCTGCCACAATTATGTCTCCTGTTGGCGTAAACACAGAGATTGTGAAGCATGGAGAAAACGGATTTTTAGCGACTACTGAAAATGAATGGTTTGAACAATTATCAGCTTTGATTGAGAATAAAGAATTACGTTTGCAAATAGGTCGGGCAGGACGGACAACCGTTGAAGAAAAATTTTCCGTGAATGCTACAAAGGGTTTATATTTAGAATATTTGAAAAAAATAATTGATTGATATGAAAGAGATTGCTTTAAATAATGTACACATAGAATTAGGAGCTAAAATGGTTCCTTTTGCAGGTTATAACATGCCACTTCAGTATGCAGGTTTAACACACGAGCATTTAGCAGTAAGAAACGGAGTAGGGGTGTTTGATGTTTCCCACATGGGAGAATTCATTGTGAGAGGGTCTGAAGCATTGAATCTAATCCAATACATCAGCACAAATGATGCTGCTAAGTTAGAAATTGGTAAAGTTCAATATTCTTGTATGCCGAATGGTAGGGGTGGAATAGTAGATGATTTGTTGATTTATAAATTAGAAGACGAAGTATATATGTTGGTGGTGAATGCTTCAAACATTCAAAAGGATTGGGATTGGATTCAAAAGAATAACAGTTTTAAAGCTGAATTACAGGATATTTCAGATCGAACAACCTTATTGGCTATTCAAGGTCCAAAAGCTGCTGAGGCGATGCAAATCTTAACTGAAATTAAGTTATCCGACATGGTGTATTATACCTTTGAAAAAGGAAAATTCGCTGACGTTGATAAGGTGTTGGTTTCTGCAACTGGCTATACCGGTTCAGGAGGTTTTGAAATTTATTTTGATAACCAACATGCTGAGAAAATATGGGCAGCTATAATGGAAGCTGGAAAACCATTCGGAGTTGTGCCTGCTGGGCTTGGAGCTAGAGATACCTTACGCTTGGAAAAAGGCTTTTGTTTGTACGGGAATGATATTGACGACTCAACATCGCCAATGGAGGCTGGCTTAGGTTGGATTACAAAGTTTACAAAAGACTTCGTGGATAGTAAACTGCTTCAAGAACAGAAAGAAAAAGGAACAACAAGAAAATTAGTTGCCTTTAAAATGATTGATCGAGGAATTCCTAGAAAAGAGTATCCACTAAATGATTCAGAAGGGAACTCTATAGGGGTAGTTACTTCAGGGACCTCTTCCCCCTCATTAAAATTAGGGATTGGAATGGGCTATGTTACCAAGGTTCTTTCAAAAATTGGAACAGAAATATACGTTGAAATAAGGGGTCGTCAACTAAAGGCTGAAATTATAAAACTTCCTTTTGTAAAGTAATGGAGACATCTGAAAATCAATTTCAACGGAAGCTAGAGGTTTGTTATTCGCCTGAGCTGTTCCCCGTTTATTATACAAAAAAAGAATGCGTTGTAGTAGTTATTGACGTTTTTAGAGCAACTTCCGCTATTTGTACTGCGTTTCAAGAAGGAATCAATCAAATAATTCCGGTATCTACCATTGTGGAGGCAAGAACTTACCAAGCGAAAGGGTACGTGGCAGCTGCTGAACGGCACGGTGAAATCGTTGAGGGGTTTGACATTGGGAATTCACCTTTTAGTTACATGAACCCTGAATTAAAGGGGAAAGATGTAGTTTTGAGCACAACCAATGGAACTCAGGCAATTGAAATAGCCAAAGCAGCCGATAAAATTATTATCGGTTCATTTTTAAACCTTACAGCAGTTTGTAAGTATTTAGCAAAAGAAAACAAAGACGTTATTTTGCTCTGTGCGGGTTGGAAAGGAAGATACAATTTAGAGGATTCTCTTTTTGCAGGAGCAGTGGTTGAATATTTTGAGGGTAGTAAAGTGTTTACCGGTATTGCAGACTCTTCCATTGCAGCCAAACAAATGTATAAAGCTGCAAAGGGAAATCTCAACGAGTTTTTAAAAGAATCTTCACATAGACGTCGTTTACAGCGACTAAATCTGGAAAAAGACATAGACTTCTGCCTGCAAATTGATACTACTAAATTAGTTCCTGTATTTGACGGTGTTGGATTAAAAGTGTAAAACCATGAAAAGAATTCGGTGGGCTACTGTTGTATTGATTGCAATAATGTTGGTTTGCCAATCTTGGGGGTTTTATGGTCATCGCAGAATTAATAGGATGGCAGTTTTTACTTTACCACCTGACATGCTTGGGTTTTACAAGAAAAACATTGAGTTTATAACTGCCCATGCGGTTGATCCGGACAAACGCAGGTATGCTTCAAAGGGTGAAGCGCCGAGACATTACATTGACATAGATCATTACGCAAAGGGTGGGCAAAATCCATTTGAAGTAATGCCAAGGTATTGGCTGGACGCCGTAGAAAAATTTACAGAAGATACCTTACAAGCATATGGCATAGTTCCTTGGCACGTGGCAAGAATGACCAACTGGCTCACTAAAGCTTTTGAAAGCAGAGATGTAAATCTAATTTTGTCAACTTCGGCTGATATTGGCCATTACATTGCCGACGCACACGTCCCATTGCACACCACAGAAAACTACAACGGTCAATTAACAAATCAACTGGGAATTCACGGTCTTTGGGAGTCTCGAATACCTGAACTTACCGCAGATGAATACGATTATTTGGTTGGGAGAGCAGAATACATTGACAAACCGATTTATGCCATTTGGGATGTGGTGGAAGAAAGTCATGCTTATTTAGATTCGGTATTACTGATAGAAAAAGAGTTAACTCAAAAAATTCCTTCGGATCAGAAGTACGCTTTTGAAACAAGGGGGAAAAATACAGTAAGGCAGTATTCTCAGCTATTTGCTCTAACGTATACCAATCGAATGGGAGACATGGTAGAAAGTAGAATGAGAAAATCGATTGTGATGATTGGCAGTATTTGGTTTACAGCTTGGGTGAATGCAGGTCAACCTAACTTAGATAATATTGGCGAAGTGAATGAGACACAGTTGGCGAAAGAACTAAAGGAAACTGAAGATGCGTTTCAGAAAAATAAAATAAAAGGCAGAATACACGATCAATAAGTACTAGAAACAGATATACTGTTTTGAATAGCAGCTAACTTTAAGTTTACGCAAATTCGAAGAGTTTACTTGCTGTAGTTAATTTAACACCACTTTACCACCATTTACAATTCCAACAATGGTTCCAATTAATTTTTTATTAAAAAAAGGAGAGTTTTTCGATTTTGAAAGCACCTTTTCTTTTGTAAAAATGAACTCTTTGCTGGGTTGAAATAGAGTGAGATCAGCTTTTTCACCTGCTTCAATTTTTTTAATACTTTGCCCTAATACTCGCGCAGGGCCACTTGTGAATAAGGGAATAATCTGGTCAATAGAGAATGATCTTTTTAAAACTGAATTGGCTACTGCAAAGGAAGTCTGTAGATTAATGATACCAAAAGCTGCATGGTCGAATTCTTTCATCTTTTCCTCAACATCTTCAGGAGTGTGGTCCGAACTAATGGCGTCTATCGTGCCATTTTTAATACCATTAATTAAGGCTTTAATGGTGTTCTTAGAGCGGAGGGGAGGTAAGGTTTTAAACCGGGTATCAAAGTCATTCAACTCAGTATCATCCAATAGTAAATTGTAGGATGCTACGTCACAGGTTACGTGCAATCCGTCCTTTTTTGCCTTGGCAATTAATTCAAGTGACTTTGAAGTAGAAATACAATTGAAGTGAAGTTTTCCTCCTGTGTAGTCTAACACATTTAAATCTCGAGCTACCATTAATGATTCCGCTAGTTCTGGGATACCCTTTAAGCCTAAGTTGGTACTTATTTCACCTTCATTCATGACTCCTTGAAAGGCAACCTCATCGGTGTGCGGGAAATTAAAAACAATTCCATCAAAAGCCTGTGTGTAAAGCAATGCTCGGTTTAAGACATTTGGGTTTTTAACTGATCTCTTACCGTCCGAAAAGCCAACTGCTCCTGCTTCTTTTAAGTCATACAACTCTGCTAGTTCTTTTCCATTAGCGCCCTTACTTAACGCTCCTAAGGGTAAAATATCAACAGCGGGCGAAGATTGTTTTTTGAGGTATTGTAATTGTGATTTTGAATCTCTAACCGGGTCGCTTAACGGAGAAACTACTAGTTTAGTAAAACCGCCGGCTGCAGATGCCTTTGAAGCAGATTCAATATCCTCCTTGTGTTCAAAACCCGGATCTTGAATGTTTGTGAGTAAATCAATCCAACCTGAGGAAACATAAAGCCCGTCTTCTTCAATTTCTTTTACTCCTTCAGCAGTAATGCGTTGATCAATTTTTATAATTTGTCCCTTTTGTATTAAAATATCCATCACTTGCAAATGGTGAGGACTTCCTTCGGACACTATGGTCGCTTGTTTTATTAATACATCCATCTTTTTTACTTTAAAATTCGAAGAAATAAAATTTCTAAACCAATAAAAATTAAACTCAATAGTATGAAATACTTCCACAATGCTTGGTCTTTTCCCAATGCATTTATACTGGCCGAAAGGCTGTCATTATTGCTGCTTAGAACTTCAATTGTTACTCCATTTTGTTCTGCTTGTAGTTCAAACTGTTCTGCTGTAAACTGTTCTAAATTAGATTCATTTCTATTGTAATTAAAAGCTATTTGTTCAATCACTTTGTTGTCTTGCAGCACGCTGTAAAAGCCTGGTTCCTCGACTTGATTTCTTAAAAGTAATTCGACTGAATTCTTTTTCCAGTTTTGTTTTGGAATCCATTCATACGTTCCTTTCTTTAACTTTAGAGGTGATTCAGAAGCTTTCATTGCGTTTAACACGATGCTTTTATCATCGATCAAATAGGACGTTTTCCTTAGCCTCGCAGATTGAAGAGCCATATTATAGATACTAGGAACAAATAATGCATGCTTGCCAAAGGTACTAGCGGTTGAATTTAAATTACTAGCGCACAAAAATAAAGTACCACTGTTCAGCTCGTATTTTTTCAAAAAGGCCGTTCCATTTGTAAAAACAAGTATTTGCTCTGAAACATTATTTTGATCTCGTTTAATGGTCCAGGAATTAAAGCTGGTTGGATAATTGATATTTTTGGGTGTTTCTTCGAAGACGTCACGAAATAGAGAGGATTTACCATTCAATTCATTTATTTTTAACGTATCCTTCAACTGCTTTCCATATCCGGCAATACCAAATTGATTGAACATTAAATTCACAGCATTAGCATCCATTGTCGAGGAAGGAAAAACTAACAATGTGCCTCCTGAATTGATAAATGAAGTTAGTTCTGAAATAAGACCACTTGAGAGTTCGCTAATATTTTCAAGAACCACCAAGTTGGCTGTTTTTAACTTTGAATAGTCAATTCTTTTAACCGTTTTGCTTTCAAATTGAATTAAGCTGTCTTCTAAAAATAAGCTGCTAAGGCTTTTGTTGTCAATATTTTCAAACAAATGTAGCACTTCAATTTTTCTATTGGTAGGGTAGCAGAAGTAAAACGTATCATCAAATATAACTGGGTAATCTTTAATGGCTACTTTACCTAAAACTTGGTCTGATTCAGGGTTGATAAAGTTAATTTCCTTTTCCGCAGAATCTCCATTCATTTCTATGATAAATGGGTTTTTCAATTGATTGTTTAACAGTAACTTCCCATTTATTTGATCTCTTCCACCACCTTCATTTTGTTGAATTTTTAAGCTAAATTTTTCATTCATTGCCGGCAGATGAAAAGGTTGGAAAGCCTTAAACTCTTTGATCCAAGTGTTTTGTTGAAGTTGAGAAAGAACAGGTAAAGTGTAAAATGTCCCGCTGTCTTGAGGCTCGCTCAATGAATAACTCGTTTTTTGAAGGTCGCCAATGATGTAACGGTCTAGGTTAAAATCCAAGTTATTTTCTGCTGCTTTTAGTCGATTGATGATGGCATTGAAGTTTCTAAATTGGGCACTAAAATCAACTTCTTGCAATTTATTTATAAAGGCCTCCTTATTCAACCAACGTTGTTCGTTTGTTTCAAATTTGTTGGTGTGCAATTGAAATTTATCGGCCGGTTTGTATGCTTCTGCTATTGCAATGGCCTTGTTTTTGGCCTCGTCTAATAAACTTCCGACTTCAGCACTCGCTTGCATCGAAAATGAGTTATCTAGGTAAATTACTACTCCTTTTTTCTCCGCAATGTTAGTCGATTTATCATCCCTTAAATAAGGTTGGGCAAAAGCAAATACCAGTGCGGCTAAGGCAAGGCACCTACTTGCTAAAACAATAATGTGTTTTAGTTTAGAAGTAGATTGCGTTTGGGTTTTTATGCTCTTTAGAAAGCGAACTTGAGAGAAGTGAACAGTTTTATACCTTCTAAAATTGAACAAGTGAATAAGAATAGGAATTGCTAGGAAGCCAAGTGCATAAAGAAACTCTGGAGCAATAAAATTCATCAACGCACAATATTACGAAAGTTGTCTATTTCCTTTAGTGTTACGTGTCATGTTTATACTATTTATTTCAACATAACTGAAAATTATTTTGTTCCTTTGGCACAACAATTGATTAGTAATTTCAAATTTAAAAAAATCAACACGATGAAATTCAAAACAATATTAGTGGCAACTGCATTGATTAGTGGAACCATGCTTTTTAATGCTTGTAGTGGAACACAACAAGTAACTAGAGTAGATGAGAATGCAGTAATTGATTTAAGCGGTCGCTGGAATGAAACAGATTCTAGATTAGTGGCTGAAGAAATGGTAAGCGATATGCTGCTTAGGCCTTGGTTAGAGGAATATGAAAAAGCTACAGGAAAACGTCCAATAATTGTTGTTGGTATCATTAAAAATAAAAGCCACGAGCACATAGCAGTTGAGACTTTTATAAAGGATATCGAAAAATCAGTTTTAAATAGTGGAAAGATTCGTTTGGTAACCGCGGGTGAGGCTAGAGAGGAACTTAGAAAGGAAAGAGCAGATCAAAACGAATTTGCATCTCCTACAACAACTGCCAAGTGGGGAAAAGAATTAGGAGCCGATTTCATTTTACAAGGAGTTTTAAACTCAATTGTTGATTCTAATGGCAAACAAAAAGTGGTGTTTTATCAAACAGACTTGGAGCTGACAAATATGGAATCCAATGAAAAAGTATGGATTGGAGACAAGAAAATAAAAAAAGTAATCGAGTAAAAGGTTCAACATGAAAGTCTCAAAAAATATCGTCATCAGTTTATTGTTGACGGTATTTCTTTTCTCATCCTGTGCCTCTTATTATCAAAAAAGTTATCAGTTCCAAAAGCAATTTTCGAATGGAAACATTGAAGATGCGCAAGCATTTCTGATCAGTCAGAAGGCGGAGGCAGAGAAGAAAGATCGTTTACTGTATTTTTTAGACCGAGGAGTGGTGGAGCAGATGCTAGGCAACTATGAGGAAAGTAATATTTATTTCGAAAAGGCTTATTTATACAACCAAGACTATCGGAATAATTTCAACTATGATATTCTTGCGTCTTTAACAAATCCCATGTTGAAGCCATACAAAGCTGAAGATCATGAGGTGGTTTTACTTCATTTTTATAAAGCAGTCAATTTCATTCAATTAAAAGAATTTGATGCTGCCTTGGTAGAAGTTCGACGGGTTAATATTTCTCTCAACGAGCTGAATGATAAATATAAAGACAAGAAGAATCGGTACAAAGAAGACGCATTTGCTCATTTATTAATGGGTATTATTTACGAGGCTAAGAATGATCCCAACAATGCTTTTATTGCCTATAGAAATGCTCTAAATGTATACAAAGGGATATATAGTGAAGAGTTTAAGGTGGCAGTTCCTGAACAACTTAAGAAAGATGTATTGCGTACTGCTTCAAAAAATGGCTTTAAAACAGAATTGCAGCAATACGAGACAGAGTTTGGAATGAAGTACGACAAGGAAGCTGAATCTGACGGTGAGTTAATCTTTTTTTGGATGAATGGCTTGAGTCCTGTGAAAGGAGAATTTAGCATGAATTTGGTCAGGAGTGAAGGAACTGGAGGAAATTTAGTATTTGCTAATGAGAGCGGGATCTATAACTTCCCAATTGATTTAACAGGTCAAGTAAACAACTCGAATGAGCAAGGATTAACGGATGTGCGATTTGTGCGAATGGCGGTTCCGAAATACAAGGCAAGAAAGCCATTGATCTCAGAAGCACACTTAGTGGTTGATGGAAAGAAGGTAAATCTTGAGTTAGCAGAGGACATTGAACAAATTGCTTTTGCAGGTTTGGAAGATCGGATGTTACGCGAGATTGGTAAATCAATTGCTCGCTTAGTGTTGAAGCAAGCGGCAGAAATTGTAACTACTAACCAAAATAAAGATGCAGGTTTTGTGCTATCTGCTTTGAATGCCATTACTGAGAAGGCAGATACAAGAAATTGGCAGAGTTTACCACATTCTATCTATTATCAAAGAGTTGCCCTTGCTGCAGGAAGTCATCGTATTAATTTAGTTACCGAAGGGAGTGAAATAGAGGATCAAAGTGTTGATTTCGACATAGAAGTTAGTGCAGGTGAGAGTGTTTTTAGAACCTTTCATTCCTTAGAAAGCACGCCACCACTTGAACAATAATTAGTTTAAGATGTTACAATAATGAACCAAAGCAATTCTATGCCAGAAAGTAAAAATCTTACACAAAAGCACAATAATAGATTAGCAACCCTTTTAACAACTGGCCTGTTTTCCGGAATTATTGCAGCACTGTTGAATTTAATCTACATGTATCTTCACGAATCAGTGACTTCTTTTTCTATTCCCGAGATTATCAATATTGGTTCCGTTTCAATAGCTTCTTTAATTCCTGGGATTATTTCAGGAATTTACTATTTCATGTTGAGAAGAGTAATGACAGATAAAAATGCTTTTTTAACATTCCTAGCGACTCTTGCGGTTGTAGCGGTAGTTAGTTTGCTTGGGCCACTTTCAAGTGAATTACCTGATGGCACAATTACACCAGAAGGCTTTTCAAGCCTTACCATTCCAATGCATGTTATTGCCGTACTAATTTATTCAGTTATGTTGGTTAGGGCAGTACCTAGGTCTTAATTTTGAACCATGTTTGCAAAACTGCAGAAAACTAAATTCCCTCCTCAGCAAAATCCGTTAATGGTATATGATGGCAACTGTGGATTCTGTAAATACTGGGTAATACGTTGGAAAAAGATTAGTGGTCTAGGAGTGGATTACAAGTCCTACCAAGAGGTTGCCTCGGTTTTTAAAGATATACCTGAGCACCACTTTAAAGAAGCTGTCCGGTATATCGGTGTAGATGGTATCATTTACAATGGACCTGACGCAGCATATATCACCTATTTTAATCAAAATAAAGCTAAGTTTTTACATCAATGGTATCTCGATAAAAGATGGTTTCGAAACTTTAGCGATTACTCCTATCAGTTTGTAGCTGATAATCGAAACCTGATGTCAAAGCTAACAGTGCGGTTATTTGGTAAAAATCCTGCCAACCCTAAACCGTATTGGAAATACTACTTAATTGGATTAATAGTACTTGTTTTTAGTGTAATAACTTTATTGTAAGCCAGTATTTTAAGGCGACCACAGATTTTTGCGTCTTAGTTAACCGAGTTAAATCCTTCTTGTAAATTTTTGGAAATAATACATTTAGCACTGAAAAAAGAATGCGATAAATTTTATCCATTACAAGTTTATAATTAATCCTACCCCTAAATTAAGTGCCGAAACTTCTCTGGTTACAGTTGCTTCATTATAGTTCTGAGGATCACCATTTTGAGAAACTACAGTTATTTTCTCTGTAAACTCCTGCGTTGTAAGCATTCCTTCAGCATTCACTCTAAGGGCTAATTTCCCTTTTAGTTTGATTCTAATATGCATGCCATAATTAACGCCAAATGAGGTACTGTATACTGCAGCCGAGTTAAACTCGTACTGATCGTCTTTTGATTCAATGTTAACAAAAGGTCTTTCAGAATTTACGATTCCACCAAGTACTTTTAAGTCAACTATAAACTTTTGCTTTCCAAATGAGAAATAGGGTCCAAGCATGATATAACCGTTTGTCCAACTTTTAGAGCTAACATCAAAGTTCCCGTTTGCAAATTTTGCATCTGTCTTTAACTGTTCTATGATGCCTTCGTTATTAACAGAATTGTTGAATGCTCCAATATTTACTCCAAAACCAAAAAGTTTAGAAAAATAAGCCCCTCCTTCAAAACTGTAATAGATCCCTGGATTTGCCCCAGCACTGCTTACGCTATCAATCGTTTTGTATTCTGACAAAGGAATATTTGTTCCAAAGTTTAACGACACAAAGTGAGGGTGAGCTAATTGAGCAAATAACGCCCCACTAAATAGAATTAAGAAGCTGGAAATAAGTAGTTTGATTGATTTCATAATCGCTTAATATACAATAGTTATTGTTCCTTCTGTCTTGAGAGGTCCTTTTAAACTTTCGTCAAACTTAGCTGTTTTTGCTGCAGTTTTAGCTTTAATATGTAAATAATTGCTAGAGGTGGTGCTTCCAGATTGTCCGGGTTCTGCAGATAAAATATTACCGTACCGATCAACTATAACTTTAACCACCACAACTCCTTTGTCTTGTGTGCCGATAGAAACTTTAGGGTTGCGAGTCATTTTCCTGTCTTTTACCGAATATTTAACGGTGAAGTCTCCAACTTTAAGAGTTGTCTCATTTCCTGAAGGAACAAAAACGCCATCATACGGTACATATTCGTTAAAAAATATGCTGCTAACTTCTTTCATAGAAATCATTCTCTCCTTACCGTTTTCGTACACCTGCCATACATCATCATTTAATGAAAGTACCACACAGTCAATTTTATCGCCTGATTTTAACACAATGGAATGCTGAGCAGCGAGGGAGAGGGAAAGTCCAATAAAAAGTAGAGTATAGAGCGTTTTCATTTTTTTTTTTTCAAATGTAGGGTGTTCAATCCATTAAAGAATCACAGGATTCACTCTCTTTTCAACAGTTCCATTTTAATAGAATTCTTAACATATTTTGCATAGAACTAAGCTTGTTAAGCTTAAGTTTAATAGTATTTTTACAGCATGATGAGAAAGAATCTCTTTTTAGTGTTTGTTATTGTGTCCATGATTTTTTCAAGCTGTGGCGAATATCAAAAGGTGCTAAAAAGTCCAAACCCTGAACTGAAATACACAAAAAGTATTGAGTATTACGAAGATGGGGATTACTTAAAAGCTCTTCCCTTGTTTGAAGAGTTGTTGCCCTTGTATAAAGGAACAGAAAAAGGGCAGAAGCTCTATTTTTATTATGCTTATGCAAATTATCACATAGCTGACTTGTACCAAGCCGCGTATCATTTTAGGAGCTATGCTTCAACATATTCGCTAAGTCAATATGCCCAAGAAGCTTTATTTATGAGTGCATATTGCAATTATTTAGATGCACCGGGGCCAAGTTTAGATCAAACCCCAACAAGATTAGCACTCGAAGAATTGCAAATATTTGTCAATACTTACCCTGATAGTGAGTTAGTTGACTCGGCAAATACCCTGGTTGACTTACTTAACAGTAAGTTAGAAGAAAAAGAGTTCATGAACTCGAGGCAGTATTATCAAATACAAAAATTTCAATCCGCTATCGTTGCATTAAACAACATGATTACCAAGTATCCTGATACAGAATACCTAGAAGAGATACAACTTACCATCTTAAAATCGTACTACTATTTGGCTACAAATTCTGTTGCTTCAAAGAAAAAACAGCGATTTACCGAAGGAATAGAAGCTTATTATGATTTTATTGATAATTTTGCAGATGGAAAAAGCATAGAAGAAGCAAAGCTTGTCTATGTAAAACTAATTAGGGAACAAGAACGTTTCTTATATGAAAACCCAAGTAAAGATGAACTATAAAGAAGTAGATGCGCCGAGAACAACGATCACTAGAAATGTTGTTGAAATAGATTCAAAAAGTGGTAACATTTATGAGGCTATTGCAATTATTGCAAAACGTTCGAACCAAATTGCTCTTGAAATGAAAGAGGAATTAAATGGTAAGTTAGCTGAATTTGCTACTACAACGGACAATTTGGATGAAGTTTTTGAGAACAGAGAACAAATTGAAATTTCAAAATTTTACGAAAGTCTTCCAAAGTCTAATGCAATTGCAATGAAAGAATACATGGATGGAGGAACATATTACAGAAACCCAAAAGAAGATACTGAAGCATAACATGCTGAAAGGCAAAAATGTACTTTTAGGTGTAAGTGGGAGCATAGCGGCATATAAATCTGCTGTTTTATGCAGAGAACTTATTAAAAAAGGAGCAAATGTGAAGGTTGTGATGACACCTGATTCATTTAATTTTATAACGCCTCTAACCTTATCGACACTTTCCAAAAATCCAGTTTATTCAGAATACTCTGATGCAAAAACTGGGTCGTGGAACAATCACGTAGAGTTGGCCAAGTGGGCCGACTTTTTTTTATTGGCGCCTGCAACGCAAAATACCATTGCAAAAATGGCCAGTGGGATTTGCGACAACTTGCTGTTGGCTACTTATTTTTCAATGGAAAATAAGACATACTTCGCTCCGGCAATGGACTTAGACATGTTTAAACATCCTGCAAATCAGCAAAATATTAAAAAACTTGAGGGTTTCGGAAATGTATTAATTCCTTCTGAAAGTGGTGAGTTAGCGAGCGGTTTACTTGGTGAAGGAAGAATGGCTGAAGTAGAAAATATACTGAAAGCCATCTCTTTTAACGATACTTCTTGGGAGGGTAAAAAAGTATTGATTACAGCAGGTCCTACCTACGAAACAATTGACCCAGTTCGATTTATTGGCAACCATAGTTCAGGAAAAATGGGCTATGCGTTAGCGGAAAAAGCGATAAATAAAGGGGCCGAAGTGGTACTAATTTCAGGTCCAACACAATTGTCGGCTCCAAAAGGTGCAGCATTAATAGCTGTTACTTCTGCTGCAGAAATGTTAGAAGCAGTAAGGGCGCACAAAGCGGACCTTTATATTTGTGCGGCGGCAGTAGCCGATTATACAGTGGCAAACCCTGTGAGTGAAAAAATAAAAAAGAAAACAGAATCAATTTCAATTGAGCTAGTTCCAACCATTGATATATTAGCAGAGATAGGAAACAATAAACAAGAAGGTGAATTTATTGTGGGATTTGCATTAGAGACAAGCAATGAAGAAGAAAATGCTCGAGCTAAATTAAAACGTAAAAACTGCGACATGATTGTATTGAACTCACTTCAAAATATAGGCGCAGGTTTCGGTGGCGATACAAATCAGATTACTATTTTTCACAAGGACAATAATAGTAGTGCATTTGAGTTAAAAAGCAAGGCTGCAGTAGCGCAAGATATTATAGATACGATACAATTGAAATGGCTCGGATAATTTTATTTACCCTTCTTTTCTCTCTTTCGGGAGTTCTTTTTTCGCAAGAGTTAAACTGCGTGGTAGAAGTTAACGCGCGACAAGTTGAAGGAAGCGAGCGCACCATGTTTGAGGAAATGCAACGGCAGATTTTTCAGTTAGTAAATGGTCGTAAGTGGACTTCAGATGATTTGCAGACACATGAACGAATTGATTGTAGTATCTTAATTAACTTGACAGAACGTTTGAGTGCCAATGAATTTAAAGGGAACATTCAGGTTCAGGCTTCGCGGCCTGTGTTTAATTCTGGCTACAATAGTCCTTTAATGAACGTGAGGGATGAGAATTTTACGATTCGTTTTAATCAATTTGAACCGTTAATCTATAACGAAAACGCGTACAGTGGAGAATTAGCTACTATTTTAGGTTATTATGTCTACATGATTTTAGGGTATGACTACGATAGTTATGCTTTTGAGGGGGGGACTAAGTTTTTTCAGCAAGCACAGCAGATTGTAAATTTTGCACAAGCTTCCTCGCAATCTGGTTGGAAGGCTTTTGAAGATAAGCGAAACAGGTATTGGTTGGTTGAAAATGCATTAACTGCAAGATTTAAACCCTTACGAAAGTTGTATTACGATTATCACATGAAAGGGTTCGATTTAATGCAACAAGACATGGGAAGAGCAAGAAGGCAGATTACTGCTAGTTTAAAGTCTCTGCGTCCTATTCACGATGTGGCACCTTCCTCATATAATTTACAAGCGTTATTTAATGCCAAATTACAAGAAGTATTAAATCTTTATGAAGAGGCAACTGCCAATGAGAAGGCTGAAGTTAGCGAGCTTCTAATTACTATTGACCCTGGAAATTCGAACAAGTACGACAAGTTGAGAAAATAAATAGTTAGCTTCCCAACAAAAGGGAATACAACTTAACTTTGAGCCATGCTGCAACAACTATCCATACAAAACTTTGCTTTAATTGATAAAGTCGATATTGATTTTTACAGCGGTCTCTCCGTAATTACCGGAGAAACAGGTGCTGGTAAGTCGATATTACTTGGTGCACTTGGCTTAATTCTTGGCAATAGGGCGGACCATTCAATCTTAAAGGATAGCACTAAGAAGTGCGTTGTTGAAGGTAGCTTTTCACTGGATAGTTATGTCCTTCACGAATTTTTTGAAGAGCATAATTTAGATTATTCCGATGAGAGTATTCTTCGTCGCGAAATTAACGGAAACGGAAAAAGCAGAAGTTTTATAAACGATACTCCTTGCACATTAGAAATACTCAGAAAATTAGGTATTCAGTTAATCGATATTCATTCTCAGCAACAAACCCTTCAAATAAACGATGCCTCTTTTCAATTGAAAATAATTGATGCATTGGCAAATAATAGCACATTACTTGCTGGTTATAGGTTAAATTTTGGGAGCTACTTGGAATTAAAGAAGAAGATTACCGCCTTTGAATTGCAGATTGCTGAGGCCAAGCAGCAAGAGGATTATTTAAATTTCCAATTTGAAGAATTAGATAAATTGAACCTTCAAAAAGGAGAAAATGAAAGAATGGAGCAGGAGCAAAGGCGTTTTGCAAACAGCGAAGAAATTTTAAGAAATTTGTCATTGGGGCAAAATTTGCTTTCTGAAAATGAGGAGAACATTGTAAGTCAATTAACTTCACTAAAGCAAGTTCTCACGCAGTCGGAGGGGTACGATGATGGCTTTGCGGAATTACTTGCAAGAGTAAATAGCAGCTTAATTGAATTGCAAGATGTCGCCAGCGAGTTAGAAGGGAAAGCTCAATTGTTTGAATATGATCCTGAAAGACACCAATTGGTGGAAGAGCGACTCGGAGAGATTCATCGGTTACAGAAAAAACACCTGTGTGTAAATGCAGATGATTTAATGGAGGTAAAGGAAAGTATTGAATTGCAATTGCTAGGATTAAGCAACTCTGATGAGGATCTTCAAAAGTTGGAAAAAGAGCTAGTAGAACTTGAAAAAAACTTAGAAAAACAATCTAATCAACTGACTAAAAGTAGAGGTTCTGTATTGGTTGACTTTCAGAAACAAGTGGAGAATACCTTGAAAAATTTAGGAATACCATTTGCGAGATTGGAGGTTAAACATCAAATGCTACAAGAGTATACCCTGAATGGTAAAGATGCTTTTGATTTCTTGTTCTCTGCGAATAAAGGAGTAGATCCATCGGTAGTTTCGAAAACGGCTTCGGGTGGAGAAACGTCTCGGTTGATGTTGGCCATAAAAGAAATTCTGGCAAAACACCAACAATTGCCAACCATCTTGTTTGACGAAATTGATACTGGTGTTTCTGGCGAAATAGCCGAGAAAATGGGAACGATTTTAGCAACCATGGGACAACAGCGCCAAGTAATCTCAATTACCCATTTACCACAGTTGGCAGCCAAGGGAGAACATCACTATTTTGTATACAAAGATGTTGTAAACGAAAGAAGCATTACTCAATTGAAGAAGCTTTCTCAGGAAGATCGAGTAGGAGAGTTGGCAAAAATGCTTAGCGGTGCAACAATGACAGAAGCAGCGATGAATAATGCTAGAGAATTATTAAAGGTATAACAGAAAAACTATATTTGCGTACTTACAAAACAGGATAACATGTCAAATAACTTATTACAGGGAAAAAGAGGAATTATTTTTGGCGCATTGAACGAGCAATCAATTGCTTGGAAAGTTGCTGAGCAAGCTAAAGCACAAGGTGCAACATTTACCTTAACCAACGCTCCAATAGCGATGAGAATGGGTGAAATTCAAAAATTAGCAGATGCTTGTAATGCGGAGGTAATTCCTGCGGATGCAACATCCGTAGAAGACTTGGAGAATTTAGTGACCAAGTCAATGGAAGTTTTAGGTGGTAAAATTGATTTTATCTTACATTCAATTGGAATGTCTCCAAATGTTAGAAAGGGTAAGCCATACGATGGAACAAACTACGATTGGTACCACAAAACGATGGATGTTTCGGCAATGAGTTTGCATAAAGTGTTGCAAGTTGCTAAAAAGATGGACGCGATCAATGAGTGGGGATCTGTTGTTGCTTTAACCTACATTGCTGCGCAAAGAGTTTTTCCGGACTACAACGATATGGCGGATGCTAAATCGCTGTTAGAATCGATTACTAGAAGTTTTGGTTACCACTATGGAGAAGCCAGGAAAGTTAGAGTGAATACTATTTCACAATCGCCAACAGTTACAACAGCCGGAAGCGGAGTGAAAGGCTTTGATGCATTTATCAACTATGCCGAAGATATGTCTCCTTTAGGAAATGCATCGGCAGTTGATTGTGCCAACTATTGTGTTACCATGTTCTCAGATTTAACAAAATACGTGACCATGCAAAACTTATTTCACGATGGTGGATTCTCAAATACTGGGGTGACTCAAAAAGTGATTGAAAAGTTTTCGTAATTGAAATAAATGGAGTGTTTACCGCTCTAAGTCTATATAGTCGACTAAAACGCCGTCTTCGAAAATAAGTCGGCGTTTTTTTACGTCTCTTTTGTTCGGATCAAAAGAATGATCAATAAAGACATTGATTTCTCCGCTGTACCACACGGCAAAGACAGCTTCGGGATTTTGAAAAAGATCCTCAATGCCTACCATTTTCATGTTGTGGTCAAAACCTTTTAATTCCACTAATTTCAAACGGTTGGCTACAATTTCCCACACTCCAATATAACCTCTCTCATTATCTGAAGAGTAGGAGATAAATGAATCTTCTATTTCGTGATGCTGCAAGTAAGCTTCCAAAGGTTCTTCTTGAAAACTTAGTTTCCGTTCGTTGTAAATTAATAGTTCTGAAATTTTTGCCATGTTATTTTTTGAGAACAGCGAAGTTCCATATAAAAACTATCCTAGTCAGCTTTTCTCTTAAAAAAGCAGCACTATCCTTTCAGCCATTACATAAAAGAGTCTAATGGATAGAGGTTGTCACACCTTAGCTGTTAAAATTTACCTTTTGGCCAACTACTGACGACAAAAAGAGGGTGACTTTTAGCTTAATTTTATTTTCTATCGTTTACGAAACTAAATTTGTAACGAATCATTTAAATAGGTGCGGTTACTTTAACTAAGTCTAAAACTTCACCAACACTCTTCCCTTGGATTTGCCTTCTAACATCAATTGAATGTATGCTTCTAAGTCTTCTAAGGAGATGATGTTTTTGATTTTATCCAAGTGTTTTGGTTTCCATTCATCCGCTAATAAGTCCCAAATTTTTAAGCGAATGCTTCTCGGTGTTTCAGCTGTTTCAATTCCCAAAACATTTATGCCGTTCAAAATGAAAGGATACACTGTTGTTTCCAAAGCTGGAGACTCTACCAGTCCGCAAACGGCAATGTTTCCATTTCTGCCACAAGCTTTAATGCAAGTGGCTAAGGTATTTCCGCCAATTGTATCGATTGCACCTGCCCATTTCGGACGGAGAAGTGGGCGTCCGCTTTTATCGTTCGTTTCTTCTCGAGAAATAATTTCTGTAGCGCCTAAGTCTCTCAAGTAATCATGGGCCTGCTTTTTACCACTTGCTGCAATTACCGTGTAGTTGTTCAGCGTTAAAATGGCGACTGCCATGCTTCCCACCCCTCCTGTAGAGCCAGTTACTATAATCGATCCCATTTCAGGAATTTGACCGTTTTGCTCCATTTTATACAATGAAAGTGCTGCAGTAAAACCAGCGGTGCCCAATACCATGCTTTCTTCCAACGTTAGTTTAGAAGGCAGTTTAATAGGCCATTTTGCCGGCACTCTGATGAATTCTTGAAAGCCTCCCGAGGTATTCATGCCAAAATCGTAAGAAGTTACAAGTACAGCATCTCCTTCTTTAAACTCAGAGCTTTCAGAACTCACAACAATTCCACAAGCATCCACTCCGGGTGTGTGAGGAAATTTTCGAGTGATGCCTTTATGACCCGAAGAGGATAGAGCGTCCTTATAGTTTAATGCTGCATATTTTACCTGAATCAAGACTTCTCCTGCGGGCAAGTCTCCTATGCTTTTGTTTTCAATAGATCGGCTAAAAGTACCGTCTTCATTTTCTCTTATTACAAATGCTTTATACCGATTGTCAGTCATTTATTGAAATATTATAAGGTTCAAGTTGTCTACCGAAAGTTCTGTTTTATCGGGATTCCAAAAGTAAATCTCCCATGAATCGCCTACCTTAAATTTCGATGGATCGACAACGTATTGAAATTGATGATTTTGCCATTCGCTTATCTTTTTCAATTCACTAACTGTGTAATGAGTGCCGTAATAATTGCCAATTCTAAAAATTACTTGTACCCTACTTGTGTCGTTTTGAAAATAATCTCCAAGCAATTGAACTCTCAAGGGCTTGTCTTTAAGTTTTACCTTTAGAGTATCTCTAACCGTTAGTGCATAAAGATTTTTAGCTTTAATTGTTAGGCTTTTCCCATGCAAGCTGTCCAATTGCCAGATGGTTAACCATTCCGTTGCAGATGCGGGCAAATCCTCTCTGTTTTCGAAATTGGTGCGTGTTTCATAATGTAATTCATCAAAAAATAGGGAAGGGCTACTCGAATTGGACTTTTTATACATACTCAACACTCCATTTCCATTGACCTTTTCCAATCGATTTATAATTTGAGGATAGTCTTTGTATACAAATTGGTAAAAGAAGCTATCGACCATTAGCGCATAGGTAAAACTGCTATCCAACTCAGGACCCAATATTGAAGCTCTTGTTTTTAAATTAGCGTATCCTTTGTTTCCCCAAACGGTAAAGGGAATGTTAGTAGAATTTGCAGCGATAACGTACAGAGTATCCTGTTGATGAACCCCCCAATCTTTCAAATCTTCCGTTGCACCTTGGTAAACGGTATACGCATACTCTACCCGGTCATCGAAAGACGGAGTGTAACGAAGTATTTGAATGTCTTTCGCATAGCTAAAAAAGTAAAAGAAAAAGAGAACACAACAGGCGCCAACAAAAGAATACCACCTTCGGGCTATGCTAATGGTTGCCAGCATAAAGGTAATCCATAGAGTAAATAGCGGCAAGAAACTATCGATATAATAATAATCATGATCTGTAAATTGACGTCCAAATACAAGGAAAAACAGAACAACTCCCGCAAATGAAATCAGTAAATAGGAGAGGAGTTCTTTTTGTTGACGATTGCAATGGTACAGGTTCTTGCATTGAACAATACTCGAAACGATGAGTGCGAATACGAGAATAGCGTGAAACGGGCTAAGAAGTTGGCTACCCCATCGATCAGCGGCTCCCGACACCACACTAATAAAGTTCGAAAAACTGGTAAAATGAAGCGTTTCATTTAAAAACATGCTGCCATACCTTTCACCTAAATACCGATTGTAAATAGAGTAGCCAGCGAATAGTGCAATTCCTATTAGAATTTGAATAATTCTAGAAGCCCTAAATTTTTTATAACGAAAGCCTTGTACTAGCTCGTTAAGAAATAGGGCAAATAAGAAAATGAAAAATGGTGCTCGAGCCAATGCGGCTAGCGTTATGAATAAAACACCTGTTACATATCCCTTTTTGGAGTAAGCGCTATTAAATACAAAGAACAACCCGATAAAAAGGTTGGCAAATGAAGCGGTTGAGGGGAGAAAACCATTCTGATAATAAACAAAAAAAGGCAAGGTAAAGATGAAGGTAGTGCCCATAATGGAGCGCAAGGGAGAGTTTGTAAAAAGCAGCAAGATTTGAAAAAGAAAAAACAAGCCTAACAGGGAGTACAACAAATTGTACCAATGAAAAACAAACACCACCGAATTGTTGGTTAGGTAGCTAATTACAGCAACAAGGTAATCGTGAACGGGGAAATCAACTTGTGTGACCCCCTCTTTTGTGAGCAGGTTGTATGTGGTAGGATGAAAAAAATCAAAGCCATTTTCTTGAAAATTTTGAGCAATGGCTATTCGATCGCTTTGTGTCCAAGCATGCACATAGCTAGGATATTTATCCATTGTATCTTGAAACAGATACATCGCTCCAAGACCTAATATGACAGCCATTAAAATACTTGAAGGAAATTGTTTTTTTAGTTGAGACAGCATAGCTTAAATTTCACTAATCCAATCAATAATATCGTTCAATACAGTTGCCGAGAAATGCGCTTCCCTTTCATATTCAGAAGGAAGACAAATTCCCTCACCTTCGAAAAATAGATGATTTAGTTTGGGGTAAATAAAAGTCCTTGAAAGGCTGTTCTTAGATCCATTTTTCCATTTCTTAGCTTCTCTTGGGGTCACTTGATAATCTCTTTCTCCATTTAAAATCAAATAAGGCTGGGTTTGCTTTTTAGCTACCTTTTGTGGGGCGTAATCTTTTAGACTGATCCAAAATGACGCAGGCAAGCCCATCGGTAGCAGTGGTGGGGCAGTTTCAGCATTGTAATCGTTGTTTTGAACCCGTTCGACTTGCGTCCGAATCATGGCCATTTGTAAGTCATTGATTGTTGTGCTAGAATCATTCTTCTTGATGTATTCAAATTGAGGAACCAATACATCCTCCAATGGACTAACATTACCTGCTAAAACAATCACTGCATCTGGATTAGCTAATGCGGCAATCATTGGAGCGCAATGACCACCTAAGCTATGGCCTAGCAGTATAACTTTTTTCGCTCCACTTTTACGGGCGAGTTGGATTGCGTTTACAGCATCATCAATGACAACCTGTTGAATGGTAAGGGAATTGGCCTGGCTTGCCATTGCCGATGGGTAGTCGTAGGTTCTTTTATTGTATCGAATACTTGCAATACCATTTGCAGCTAATCCGAAAGCTATGTCTTTAAAAAGCTTATTTGGACCAAGTGATTCATCCATGTCATTTGGTCCTGAACCGTGCACAAAAACAACGATTGTTTCCATTCCACTATCAGAAACCGTCATCTTCCCATTTAATTTGAGGCTATCTCCAACTGTTATTTCTTTTTGTGAGAACTGGATAGGGCCATTCGCATATTCTGGAGCGGTCCATTCGTAGCTAGGTTGATATGGTCGGAGGTTAAAACTAGTCAGCTTATTTTTTTCGTCAAGAGTAAACACGAGGTAAAAGGTTCCTTTTTCAAATACCACGGCTTGTTGGAAGTAATCTGCTTCGGCAGTATGTTTGATATTGAATTCCTTGATTTCTTCTAAGGCTCCAAATTGTTTAAAAAGGCTAGAAAAACTTTTGTCCATTTGTTTTATCGGAAGGGCAGCGGCCATTTTTTTAGAAAACATGCTGTGCAGCTTCTCAAAATTGCTTTGTTTTAAATAACGAGCAGCATCTTGAGCTAACTTTTCAGTTGCTTCAATTTTATCTACTTGGGCACAAACGATTACGCTCGAAAACACGAGTAGTAAAAGAATGGTTTTTTTCATAGCTTTATTTTGAAATAAGACTCGGTTAAATTAAATGATTCCTACTTCATACAAAATAAATCAGCTATTTTATTTCAGTGCTATCCGTGCATCTTTAAAGTCATTAGCCCAAGCCTTGCTCATTTTTTCAAAGCAGTCTCTTTGTTATCAGAGCGAGACAGAGCAATTAGGTGCCATGTTTCTCTGCCGTTTTTTGTAACGATTGGTTTAATTTCCTGTTTTTCTAACTTGTCCATCTTTATAACTAATAATTAACACTAGATCAACTATTGGGAATTCCTTGTAGTCAAAGTGAGCGAAAAAAGATTCTTTATCTAAAGCCACTTCTTTTAAACGAATATCTTAAGTCGTTAAAATGGAAAAAGGATACTTCAGCACCTGACCTCAGCTTGGGATGCTCGAGCTTTGATTCTAATCGGTACAAATAGTTTTGATGGCAACTCTTTCAGTCGTCAGTAAATTAATGGCTTGTCTCTCGAGCCAATCACTTATACTTACAACCTCTTGCGTGTTTAACGGTGTAAGAAACTGCCATATAGCACTGTTAATAGTGTCATGGAGAGATAGAAACGTCTTTTAATTACTCTTTAATTATTTGTTGTTCAGCGCACAGGATACAATATATTTTAAAAAAATTGGGTGCTGAATATAGATTAATGCGCCAGAATTTAATGAAGCGGTTGGCAGTGCAAAAACAATCCAAAAACAATAAAGAATCTAATTGATTGATTGTAAATTAGGTATACTATACAAGTTGTTCTTCAATTATTATAAAAAGAAATGCTCGAATTGAAGCATTTTAACCTAATTTTGCGCCCGTAAAAATAAGGCTTGAAAAGTGCTGAATTGGTACTTTTTTACAATTAAAAAAGACCACTACGATCTATTTCTCGCCGAAAAGAACAATAAACTCAAAAGATGAAATTAAGAAACATCGCAATTATTGCCCATGTTGATCACGGCAAAACGACCTTGGTAGACAAAATGTTGCTAGCAGGAAAACTATTCAGTGAACATGAAACTCCTGGAGAGTTAATCATGGATAGCAATGATTTGGAAAAAGAGCGTGGAATTACCATTTTGGCAAAAAACGTATCTGTTTTTTACAAAGATTTAAAAATCAACATTATTGATACTCCTGGTCACAGTGACTTTGGTGGAGAAGTTGAGAGAGTATTGAACATGGCTGATGGTGTATTACTGTTGGTAGATGCTTTTGAAGGACCAATGCCTCAAACGCGATTTGTATTGCAAAAAGCAATTGAATTAGGATTGAAGCCAATTGTTGTTGTAAACAAAGTAGATAAAGAGAATTGCACACCGGATATCGCTCAAGAAAAGGTATTTGACTTGATGTTTAACTTGGGAGCAACTGAAGATCAATTAGATTTTCCAACCATTTACGGTTCTGCAAAGCAAGGTTGGATGAGCGAAGACTATAAGCAACCAACGGATAACATTATTGCGTTAATGGACTCTATCGTTGAGCACATTCCTGCTCCTAAGCCACCGGAAGGGAATACTCAAATGTTGATTACCTCATTAGACTATTCTTCTTTTATTGGTCGAATTGCGATTGGAAGATTACAAAGAGGTACTCTTAAAGTGAATCAGCAAGTAATGTTGATGAAAAGAGATGGTAAAACGGTAAAAAGTAAAATCAAAGAATTATACGTATTCGAAGGAATGGGCAAGGTTAAGGTAGACCTAGTTGAAGCCGGAGATATTTGCGCTATAGTTGGTTTAGAAGGTTTTGAAATTGGTGATACTGTTGCTGATGTTGAAAACCCTGAGGCTCTAGGTGCGATTAAGATTGACGAACCAACGATGAGTATGTTGTTTACCATTAACGATTCACCTTTCTTTGGTAAAGAAGGGAAGTTTGTTACATCTAGACACATTAAAGATCGATTGGATAAGGAACTAGAAAAGAACTTGGCGTTAAGAGTTGAAGAAACAGGTTCTGCAGATTCTCACAACGTTTTTGGAAGAGGCGTACTACACTTATCGGTTTTAATTGAAACCATGAGAAGAGAGGGTTATGAACTTCAAATTGGTCAACCACAGGTAATTGTTAAGGAAATTGATGGTAAAAAACATGAGCCAATTGAAGAATTGACAATTGATTTACCGGAGGAAGTGAGTGGAAAGGCAATTGAAATTGTAAATCAACGAAAGGGTGAAATGTTAAACATGGAGCCGAAAGGAGGCCGAATGGTTTTAGATTTCGAAATTCCTTCAAGAGGTATTATTGGATTGAGAAATTATTTATTGACCGCGACAGCTGGTGAGGCAATCATGTCACACAGGTTTAAAGAATTTCAGCCGTACAAAGGGGTTATTCCTGGACGTCAGAATGGTTCTTTAATTTCTATGGAAACTGGAAAAGCGATTCCTTTTTCATTAAACAACTTGCAAGACAGAGGTAAGTTTTTTGTTCACCCGAACGAAGATATTTATGGAGGTCAGGTAGTTGGAGAAAACAACAGAGCGGGCGACTTGGTCATTAACTTAACCAAAGCAAAAAAAATGTCGAACATGCGTTCATCAGGAGCTGACGATAAAATTAGAATTGCACCGGCAATCAAGTTTTCTTTGGAAGAAGCGTTAGAGTATATTCAATCTGACGAATATGTTGAAGTTACTCCGGGCTCACTAAGAGTTCGTAAGGTAATGTTGAACGAAACAGATAGAAAAAGATCAGGGAAGAACTAATTAGAGTTTCACTTGCATATAGAAATGCCTGAAATGACAAAAGTATTTACTTCTGTTGTTTCAGGCATTTTTTGTTACTTAACTTCGCAGCTTAGATGACACATTCAACCAAGCTTTTTCTTCTATTTTTGGTATTTAATTTTGGAGGGTTGGCTTTAGGGTCCTACTTTCAGGGAAGTATTGCTGATAATGCATGGTATGCTGAACTGGATCGAGCACCATGGACTCCGCCAGGAGGGGTATTTGCTGCTGCCTGGTTTCTCATAATGTTAGCGTATTCATTGTACTTGAGCCGCTTGTCTGTTGCAATTAATCATCGGTTTATTTCTCTGTTATTTGTTGCTTCTTGGGTCCTTAATGTAGTATGGAGTCCTTTGTTTTTTCGTTTTCACTACACTGAATTAGCTTTGCTTGTATTGGCTTTGTTGTTCTTTTGCATTCTTACGTTTTTTCTCCTATTTGGTCGTCGAATGGGAATATTTAGCTTTCTGCTCTTGCCTTATTTGGTTTGGCTTTGCATTGCTTTTTCCTTGAATTGCTATGTAATTTTTAACAATTAGCATGAAGACATTACGTTCAATAGTTATCTTCTTGGCTTTAGTTGTAGTCGGTTATAATGTATTTATATGGTCTATAACGTTTGACAAATCGGAGCTCGATAACATCACTAATGGAGAGGTAATGGTTGTAGGACATGGAGGCGTTGGTTTCTCTTCTTTGTTTCCATTTAAGCGCTACCCATCAAATAGTTATGGATCGTTGTTTAAAGCTTTAAATGAATATAGTGTCGATGGTGTTGAAATAGATGTTCATCGAACTTCTGATGGGAAATTTGTTTTGTTTCACGATGGGAAGTTGGACAATAATACTGCCTTAACGGGTTGCACCGGAGATAAAACACTAAAAGAACTTCAGAGTACCCGTTATCAGTTGGGAGTGCCATTTGATTGGTTTCAATCGGAATACATAATTGGATTTGAAGAATTGATCGATAGCTTACATCAGCGCAACGAATTCCCGTTTCTACACTTAGATGTGAGAAATTGGAATGAATGCAGTACGCCTCAAGAAAATGCGATTTTGGAGCATTTAATAGCTGCGGAACTAATTCAATTTTTAAACGATAAACAAGTTCCACTTGATAGAATTCTGATTATCTCGCTTTCTCAGACATTTTTAAATGAGCTGAAGACTCAGAATAACCCATATCCTGTATCCTTTGAAATTGTTGGCAGGGAACTTGAATTTCTTCAATGGGCAATTGACTACGGCGTGGAGTCTGTTACGGTTAAACCTAAATTGTTAACAAAGGAGATTTCCAAATTGGCACACCAAGCAGGAATTAAAGTCATCACTTTTGGCGCTAAAAGTAAAAGCGGCAATAAAAAACTATTGGGGCTCAACCCAGATGTCATTCAAACGGATAATATCCCTGCGTTGAAGGATTTAATGGGGTATGAGTAAGAATTTCGAATGTCGCATGAGTTAACGAGGACGGAAGTTAAACCGTTGAGAGCTTGGTGCCATTTCGGCAAGTTCGACGTATCGTTTGTAGCCAGAAATAGATGAATGATCAACGTTGAAAGGCCGTTTTTTATTGGTTATTAATCAAAGTTAATTTGGAATTGATTCACAACACTCCTCATTTTCTGTTCCACATTCAAAACTTACTGAATCGCGTCTCTTTGCTCCATTATCTTATTGCTTTCTAAGTATTCGTCGTAGGTCGTTACCTTGTCTAACATGCCTTTTGGACCAATTTCAATCAATCTTGTAGCCGTAGTTTGCGTAAACGTATGATCGTGTGATGTAAATAAAATGGTTCCTTTAAAGTCTATTAACGAGTCGTTTAATGCAGTAATCGATTCCAAGTCCAAGTGATTAGTGGGTTCATCAAACATCATCAAGTTTGCTTCACCTTGCATCATTTTAGAGAGCATGCAACGCATTTTCTCACCTCCTGAGAGCACAGAACATTTTTTCATCACCTCTTCGCCTGAAAATAACATTTTACCTAGGAATCCGCGGATGTACACCTCATCTTTCTCTCCAATGGTATAATTTCTCAGCCAATCTACTAAGTTTTCAGAGCTTTTGAAATAGGAGGTATTGTCTGAAGGCAGGTAGGAGGTTGTTATTGTTTGTCCAAATTCAAACTCTCCGCTACTTGGTTTTAAGTTGTAATTTAAGAGTTCAAATAAGGTAGAAATGGCTCTTGATTCTCCTAAAAAGGAAATTTTGTCTCCTTTGTTTATCACAAAGTTGACGTCTTTAAACAGGTAGTTTCCCTCTTTATCTTGGTAACTTAAATTTTCAACTTTTAACAGCTGGTTTCCAGCTTCTCGTCCTTGTGTCCAAATAATTCCAGGATACCTTCTTGAGGAAGCCTTAATATCGTCCAAGTTAATTTTTTCTAGCAACTTCTTTCTACTAGTTGCTTGCTTTGATTTGGAAGCATTGGCACTAAATCGCTGAACGAATTCTTGCAGTTCCTTTTTCTTTGTTTCTGCCTTTTTATTTGCAGTTTGTCTCTGTTTTAAAACCAATTGAGAAGACTCGTACCAGAAAGTGTAGTTTCCTGAAAAGGTAGTCAGTTTGCTGAAGTCAATATCTACAATGTTGGTGCAGATTGTATCTAAAAAGTGACGATCATGCGATACCACGATCACCGTATTTCTGAAGCCCAATAAAAAATCCTCTAACCAACTAATGGTTTTTACATCTAAATCATTGGTAGGTTCATCTAAAATCAAAATATCAGGGTTACCAAATAAGGCTTGAGCTAATAAAACTCTTACCTTTTGGTTTCCGCTAACTTCTGTCATTGGTGAGTAGTGCATCGACTCTTCAATTCCCAAACCACTCAATAAAGCTGCAGCGTCAGACTCGGCATTCCAACCGTCCATTTCAGCAAATTCGCCTTCCAATTCCGATGCTTTTAAACCGTCTGCCTCGCTGAAGTCTTCCTTTGCGTAAATTGCGTCTTTCTTCTTCATTATGTCCCACAGTACTTTGTGGCCCATGATCACTGTATCCAAAATATTGAAGGTGTCGAAAGCATAGTGATCTTGACTTAAAACCGCCATTCTTTTTCCTGGCTCAATCATAACCAATCCTGAATTTGGATCCAGCTCACCAGCTAAAATTTTCAAAAAGGTAGACTTTCCTGCACCATTAGCTCCTATAATTCCGTAACAATTATCGCCTGTAAATTTGATGTTTACATCGTCGAACAAGATTCTTTTACCGTATTGCAGTGAGACGTTCTGAGTTTCTATCATGACATAGTTTTTGGGGCGGCAAAAATAAAGAAAATACCACTGTTTTCAGGCAACTTTTGACCAATTTTATTGTTTCTTTACTTATGACAACTCGTTTGATTTTATTATTGCTCTCGATAGGAGCGCTATCTTGTAAAGTGCCTTACAGTAAGAAGGATGTATTTAAAGAAAGAGCGAATCTGCCAACCGATGAAGCACCTCACATTAAAAATTCATTGGAGTGGTGGTATTTTACTGGTCACTTGCGTGATGAAGATCGAAATAAAACACTTGGTGTGGAATACGTTGTATTTCATTTTAACCCTACAAATCTTAAAGGTGGGTGGATGGTGAACATGGCAGTAAGTGATCCAGAAAACGAAGCCTTCTATTATGACCATCAATTTTTTCCGAAAACGAAGTTTGAATTTGCATCCTTACCATTGGAATTTAATTGGACTAAAAAACGATTCAGCGCAAGCTTAACAGGCCAAAATGGAGAGTATCGACTTGCTGGGCAGTTTGCGAAAGACTCCATTTCCATGAAGTTAAAAACCAGAGCGGAAAAAGAAGTGGTGCTTCACGATGGCATTGGTTACGAAAACTATGGAGATGTTGCAAAAGCTGGTTATTACAGCTTTCCAAGGTTAAAAACGGAAGGAGAAATCAACTTACTTGGAGAGAAATTCAACGTTACAGGCAACCTGTGGTACGATCGGCAGTGGAATTGTAGTGGGGTGTTTGATAAAAATGTGGCTTGGGATTGGTTCTCCATTCAGTTCGAAGAAACGCAGTCTGAATTGATGTTATATCGCTTGTATAGCTTGATAGATAGTACCGTTATTTTTGGAGGAACCTACACCAATGCAGCCAATGAAAGTGTCTTTTTAGAGAATCATCAAATAGTAATAAATGAATTAGAGTATTGGATTAGCCCTGATTCTGAGGCAAAATATCCTGTAGAATGGGAAATTGAAGTTCCTGACGTTGGTCTTTTCACGAATTTAAAAACCTTATTCCCAAGGCAAGAGTTAGCCTTAAATTTTGGTCCAGTAACAAAGTTCTATTATTGGGAGGGCATGTGTCAAGCAGTTGGCACCATAAATGGGCAAGTAGTGGGTGGCACTTCATATGTTGAAATGACAAATCGATTTAGAATGAAGTAGTCTAAATAATAGAAGGATGTAGTTGCTCTTGTTTCTTTTTATTTGTACCGTGGAAATAGCTGTTTTTTTATCCTTTTGTTTGGCTTCTTTTTTAATGGCACTCTTGCCGGGCCCCGATAATATTTTTGTACTCACCGAAAGCTTAGCTAAAGGAGCACGGAATGGAATCTTAATTGCTTTGGGTTTAAATTCAGGAGTGCTGGTGCATACACTCGCTGCTGCCACAGGCATATCTCTTATTTTGAAGCAATCTGAAGTAGCATTTAGCTTTATTCAATATGCCGGAGCAGCGTATTTATTGTACGTGGCATTTCTTTCAGCAAAAGAGAAGGTGGAGGCATTTGAAATCAAAAAAAACTCCGCTAAAGGAGCTTTTAAGCTTTTTCGAACTGGATTTATTATGAATCTTTTAAATCCAAAGGTTTCCCTCTTCTTTATTGCTTTTTTACCTCAATTTGTTCATCCTGAAAGTGGAAGTGTCGCCAAACAAATGAGCATTATGGGCCTTGCATTCATGGTGATTGGTTTTATAACGTTTAGCAGTTTTGCCCTCTTAGCGCACCAGCTAAGAAAGCCGTTGAGTAGTTTGAAAGTACTCAGGCGGATAAAATGGGCAAAGGTCATTGTGTTGGTTGGGCTCGCGTTATATCTGTTGTCATAAAATGAGATAGAAAATGAAAAACCTGCGCTTATCCCTGTTGGCTGTGGCGTTGCTTTATGCTTGTTCAGGTAGAAATTATAATGCCGATCAGCAAGAAAAAGGAGTGCTCTTGGTCGCTAGTAAACAACAAGCTACAAGTTTGTGGCGGTTAATTTTGTATACTGAGAGCACGTTCATGTTCAGAAATTCTGGAATTCGAACTGCTCGTAATTATTCAGGAATATTTAAGATTCATTGTGACACGTTGTCGCTTAGCTACAATGTTCGCCATCCTTAGGTTTTAGGAGAAAAGTTCTTGTTAGAGAAAGGGCGGTTAAATTTTTTGGATAGGGTGGGTAGTATGGGCATTGATACCAGTAATCTGGAGTGAGGTTTTCGAATAACAATACTTTAATTCCTATGTACTACAAGAAATACTTAGAATCGATTTTTGAGTTCTTCGGATGGGCTCTGAAGAAGGAAGGCCTGCAATTTTATGCAGAACGGGGTTGTTTGGACTCCTAGTAGGTAGAATTTAGAGGGTTCGGATGGCAAAATGAATTGGCAGACAAGATTCCAAAATTTGATAAGCTAGCTGAACCAACTAATTCCATTAAGTTAATTAATGGCACGAATGCTGTAAAGTACAAATTGATAAACAAAACTTACGGCACAATGAGTGTAAGGTATTTTGTTGCTGGGGGAGTTAATTTTAAGGGGAAAGTTAAAGAGGAGGAAGAAGCTTTAATTTTATTGGAAAAGTTACTTTTGAGTTCATGAAACTAATCGAGCACCAAACAATCACATCAAAAGACGTTGGGCAGAACACCCTAGAAATTGCTCAGTACGAAATATGCACTTTTAAAAATATTGATTTTCAGGGAACTAGCTTTTCTAAGGTAACGTTTGTAGAATGTGAATTTATTGATTGCGATTTGAGTATGGTTAGCCTAATAGGTACTATGCTGCAAGAGGTTAAGTTTACCCGATGTAAAATGTTGGGATTGTTTTTTGAAACGGTGAAATCCTTTTTATTTCGGGTAAGTTTTGATCAGTGCAATTTGGAAAGTGCTTCTTTTGCCGGCGTGAACATGGAAAAGACCAATTTCAACGCCTGTAAAATGGTAGGAGTAGACTTTACTCAAACAAATTTATCTGCTGCTATTTTGAACGGTTGTTCCCTTCAAAACGCAAACTTTAATCGAACTATTCTTTTTAAAACAGACCTGCGGACGGCTCAATATTTTTCGATTGATACCAAAGAGAATAAAGTAAACAAGGCAATTGTAAGTCCTGATAACTTAGAGGGATTTCTTAGGAATGCTGGCTTAGATATTCGAAACTAATCTAGTATTACGTGGCATTAAATGCATTAGGGCAAGATGGATAAGTTTTTAAAACTGGTTTATTTACTAGGTTATGTTTTATAGGGTGAAAGAGGCTCCTCAGCATAATTGAAAGGACTACCTTCTTTTTGTCGAAAGATATATAAGTTAATAATGAATGAGTTTTCCCTCTCCAAAAATCGCTAGATCGACAGTTGGATTTCCACGGTAAAAAATATTTCCACTACCAAATATTTCAGCCTTTAAAGAACTGCTTGCATTTACATAAACTCTACCAGTATTTCGATTTATTGCCAGCGCTTTTTGGCAGGTAAAATTTTGAGCATCAATTATACCTGGGCTATTGTTATAAATAATTAGCTCAGCCGAATTTCCAATTGCAGTAACTTTTGCTGGTCCCGTATGTATTTTCACTTCGATATAGTTGCCTTGTAAATTTAACGTTACATTTCCACTTGCTTCATATAGGTTAATGACAAATACACTTGAACTTAAGCTGTTTAACGTGGTAATATTGCCGGAGCCTGAGAGTTGAATTTCATCCAAACTGTCAACATGTATCGCTACATCGATCTCTCTCTTGAAACTTCGAACCCAATTGCATTTATTTAAGTTGTTGATGCTAAGAATTCCATCTTTAACTTCAGTAATTACATTTTCAAGAAGGTTTGAACCACCCGTTACTGTTATAGATGGTTGACTGCTTTCAGTAATAAATAGGTTGATGCCATCGTCCATATGAATTTTCGTAAAACTCTCGACCACCCGATCAACGGTTTTCTCTTTACCTGTAGATGTAATGCAATCGGTCCTGTTTTCTTTTTTACAAGAAGAAAAACAGAGGAGTACTAGTAAAAGGGGAAATAGTATTTTACTCATTAGCAAATTTATATCCGATTCCCACTAAGATGAATTCAGCCTTATCGATATGCGTTTTACCCAAAATAAATAGATTGACTTTGTTATTTAGAGCATACCTCGCTCCAAAAACGTGATAGATATTGCCCAATTCTTCATTTTCTGTTTTTAGGTAATAGCTGAGTTGGCTTGTAAAACTCAGCTCGCCAAAATGTAGAATATATAAAAATGACACTCCAATTTGTACATTTTCAAATGAATTTATTTGGATTGAATCTTTTTTAAGAAAAGCCATCTGAGCTGGGTTGTAATAGAAATCTAATCCATACCCAAAAGAACTTTTACGACTCATTTTTTTTTCTCGAGTTATTGAAACAGAAGAGGCAACATACTTTTTTTGATTGGGTGGGTTTATTTCGTTCACCCCTGCTCCGGATTGCACATACCAATAGAATGGCTTTCGTTGAAAAGGCGCTACTGTATTTTTGTTCAACGCATTCTCCTTGCCAAAATTATGAGCAACACCTGCTGTTATAAATGGCATATTCAACCCTAGGTTTGGTGTCTTAAAGCCTGCATTACTGAAGTGGTCTAGACCAAAACCCAAGGTAGTAAAAGTTCTTTTAAAGAGCTGAATCTCTGTTTCTATCGACAAGGACAAGGATAAATTAAGATGGGAGCCAATGGCAATATTTTCAAAATTATCATCCGCATTGAATTTATTGCCGAGATAAGCAATTCCGACAGCAGGTTTAAATCTAAATTTTAATCGATCGCTTGTGTATAAATTGAACTTCAAATAAGGGGAAATTGAAAAGGCATTTCCCAGTACGTTTTCATTGTTTAGATTGAAATATTTCGTTAGAATTCCGATTTTCAGGAAGGGATATCTTGCGTGCCAATTTTTCTTTCCATAGGTGTTTTGTTCCACATAAAGTTCGAAAGCTGAGATGTGCCGATTTGCTAATGAGGCCATGCTTGGGCTATGACTGACAATAAATCCTTTATTGTGTGCAATGCCTATGGTATAAGCATGAGAAGAATCCGTTTGACAAAGACTATTAAAACCTAGAATGAATAAGACTAGGGTAAGGAAAATCCATCTCATTTCAACAAAAATAAGAAAATATTAAGGGTCGTTTCACTGCAATTTGAGTTGAAATAAAAGGTAGGTTTCTAAGTGAAAATTTATTCCTCGATTTGTTGCCTGTGTTTGATTAAAGAGACGGTTGTGTTTTCTTTAAACTAAAGATGATAGGCATACTACGGATCTACCTGTTCAAGAATCCGCCCAAGCCAATTCGAACGTTCCACGCGCTAAATTCATCGTCTTCAAAAGCAGCGTAAACGCCCACTTTCATTCCAAAAAAGATACGATCGACTGAATACCCAATTTCTGTGTAATTGATATTTTGCTCGGTAATCAGGTAATTAAAATTTAGGGTTTCAGCTATTCCCAAGCTGCTCAAAAAGGGCAGGCGCTTTAATAAAATCCGATTATCCTCCACTCGAAAGTGCGCCTCAAAATATCGATCGTTGGTATTGAATCTGTAGTTGTCTAGCAGCTTAAAACTATTGCCTAAATCATTGTTTAAGAATAGTAGGGACTGAGCATTAAAGTTTTTGTAGTCAGCGAAAAAGGTGCTGTTGCTCTGCAAGAAAGTACCGGCTTCAATGTGGTAGGTAAAACGGTCAATCAAACGAATTGGCAACTCTTGTTTTACTGCAAACGAAACAAATTGGTAGCTTGCGTCACTGCTCAATACATCTTCTATCCCTTGCCTGTAATTGGCTACAAAAGTTGGATACTTGGACTTTAAAACTTCTTTTGTGCCCTCTTTTATTATAAAATACTGTTTTGGAGTATAATTCAATTCTAAATCTAAGCTCAATGATTGATGATCGTTTACTAAGGAAGTGTTGTTTTTTACTTTAGTATTATCGGGAAGATTAGGAGTATAGTCCAACCCCCACCAATCTGTTAAAGTAAAGTTTGAATTATTTTGCTGTGCGGTTCTGTCTTCAAAATCTAACTTTGCAATGAATTGTACGCCATTGGCAACATCAATTTGATGACCTATTTTGAAAAAATCTGATTCAAATAGCTTCTTTTTGTTTTGGGTGTAAAACAAAGAAGCAATGGTATTACCAAGTATAGGAATTGCCTCCTCTCGGTTAAAGTCATCTGTCAATCGTCCAACGTGTGCAAAAAATGCTGCCCTTTTCTTACCGTTATATTGTGCTTTTAGCTGCCCATCGGCTAACCATCTATTTCGAGAAAAGGCATAACCAAGCATGGGCTCAAAGCTAAAGTACTTACCTTTTTTATCGACCCATTCTGTTTTAAAAAGGGTTTTATAGGGTGTCATTCCATTCACCGTATTGAACTCACCCTTAACCCGACTTAACAGGCCATAAGGAGTAAAACGAAACTTTTTATTTTTTGAAAATTGTGCGGTGTTGTAAAATAAAAGATGGCCAAACAAACTTCTTTCTTCAGCTATGGCAGTATCGCCACTGGTTACTTTTTCTAACGAATCCCGCTCTACATATATCGTTTTTTCTTGCTCAGAGAGAGGAATGCTTCTTTTCTCATTCCAAATGGAATCATTTTGAGAAAAGGCACTATCTGCGTAGGTTACTGTTTTGTTCCTAGTAATTTCTAAGGAATTTGTCGTATCCTTTTTTTCTTTTATTTCTCTTTCTTTCTGTTTAATGAGTCGAATTAACTTTAAAGACTCTCCTTTCGTGACGCGCTCTTGCGTGATTATTTTTTCAATTTTAGCATCTAACTTCTCCAACTTTACTTTTTTTTCTAGCGGTATGTTTCCATCAAATTGAATATCACTAGGAGCCAACTGCAAACTGTTTAGTATTTGCACATCCACTTTAGGGTCGGTTATTACCTTAAGTTTACTGAGGGTAGAAAGGTATTTTATTTGAATTTCGTAACCTAAAATTTCAACGTCCGCGGTAATTCTATGGTTAATTGGCATCCAGACATTTGGTCGAATTTCAGTGTACAATTGTTGGTACTTTAATTTCGCTAAAGGTTGCTGAAACTCAACGTCAACATTGTTAATGTTCCAAACTTTATCGTTGATGTAAATAAAGCCACGCATTAAATCATTGCCATTTCGGCGTGGAATTATTCTTATTTTATGAATTGCCTTTTCTTCTTCGAAGTAGGTATTAATGTGTTCAAATTCATACACTGAGAAAGCATTCCTACTGAGTGGATTAATCATACTTTCACCACCTAAATTATAAAAGTTAAGATTAATGTATTCGGCGCCATTTTTTAAAGAATCTAAAATACCTGATTTTGCTGCCAATATTTTTTGATTAACGGTGTTGGGACGTTTAAATGAATACTCTAAGAGTGTTTCCGAAATATTGCCAGTAGACATTTCGGCAAGGTCTTCTTCGGGAATTAGTTTCTTTGCGAGCCAAGGAATTTTCTCTGGGTCATAAAAACTTCGAATGTATAATTCACAATCGTAAGCAATTATTTGTTTTTTGTAATATTCTGCCATTGCTGTAGCTTTGCGAATATAGCTATATGCAATGTCTTCTTGTGAGGCATCAATTTCAATTTCTCCTACCGCATAACTGATGCTTTTTAAAATGATCTGCTTTTCGTTCTCTGAGCTTACATCAATCTTTAACGCCCTCTTTTGAAAACCTAAACTTTGAAATTGGATCGTATAATTAGCGCAAGGAACTGTCAAAGAAAACGCTCCGTCAATATTGGCCATACTCCCCTTAGCAATAGAGGAAATGTAAATACTTGCAAAGGGAATAGCTTCGCCATTTTTATCCACAACTCGACCACTAAGGTTGCAGTTTTGAGCAGCACTTACGACGGATAATAAAAGAAAAAAGATAGTGAAGAGTTTGTTCATTTTTCGACTTGGAAATGTAACGAATCTAATCCAAATTTTGATACAATTTTTTATACCAAATGTCGAATGAGCTATGAAGAATGTTCAATTTAGAATAGATAATTTGGAGGGCCACGCCGGAAGTTTACGAAAGGTTGACTTGGAACAACAGGAATAGAGCAATGAAATTTGGAGTTGTATCTGATAGTTTTTAAATTTATAATCCCAAAATGCTACATTCGTAATTTTTTACTTCTGTTCCGGAATCCCCAGATTTTAAATTAACGTTTAGATCCATCCCTTCAACCAATAATAACTAATGGCAGTATACTCACGAAGAACAATAATTTCATATTTCATATAGCTCCACATATTATAGCGCAAGGCTAAGTTTCTAACTTTTGTTTTGTCTTGATTCGTCTCGTCCTTCAATTTTTTTTCATCGCTTGGTTTTTCAAAGGATGGAGAACCTCCAACAATCTGAAAGCCGACCTTTCTAAAACTGTGGATGCTTCTGTACATATGTTCTGGAGAACTTACAATAAGTATGGGGGCAGCTGTGTCGGCTAATGCTTTTATTTCCAGCGCTTGACTTCTAGTGTTAAACCCATTTGCTGCAAAAATAATTCGATTGGGATCTACCCCTTTCTGTACCAATTCGCTGGCCATTAAGCGGAGTTGAAATGTGCTGTCGTATTCATTGTAAGGCAGCGCAATAATCACGTTTGACATTGGGTGTTCAATCGCCTTTTGAATTCCATTGTACAATCGCATTAAGCCCGATGGGGAAGGCATGCCGTCGCCACCCATAATGACAATTGCACTTGGAGTAAGTTCCAATTGGTCTTCTGTTGCAGCTAATCCATAATAGGCCCAGTAGGGTATACTAGTAAATGATAAAACGATAAATACGGCACTGCATGCTCCTAAGAAGAGCAACAGTTTTTTTAGATAAGATTTTACTCGTTCAATCAACAGTTCCGTTTAAGTCAATAAAAGTAAGGAAACGGAATTGTTGAATTACCAATGATTAATTCAACAATTAGTAATTAATATGGGATGCTAGATATTACAAAGACTAATACAAGCTGATTAAATTTTCAAAAGTGCATAAGGAGCTAAAAGAGAAAAAATGGCACATTCGTAATTAACACATTTGTAATTGTTAATTATATTTAGTCTTTGTTCTTAAAATCGCCTCTTTTCCAAGCTTGAATGAACTGCGCCCAAGCGATAGGATTAAGCAAATTGTTGGGTCTGTATTGTCCGGCAAAATACAGCTGATTTGCCCTTTGTTGGTTTTCCCATTTAAAGTTTAAACTGCCATTCATAGGCATTGAAGCGGCTTTTTTAGCCATGAGATCTGCACTTAAGTTTTTCCGCATGATTTCAATGTCGTCATCCGGTAAATCTAAGGCTAAGAATGCTTCTTTAAATTGAGCAGGAGTGGGCCATGGAAAAATTTGAACTTCATCCAATTCAACTGTGTCTTGCAGCATACTGTGAATTAAAGAATATCTATTTCCTTCCAAGTTGGCAGGCACAACAAATTCTGAATCACGAAATCCAATGGATGAAAAAACTAAGGTGTCATTGGGTTGTGCAACAAAGCTAAAATAGCCGTAGTAATCAGAAGTTGTTCCGCGAGATGTGTTTTGCACCATTATAGTGGCAAACGGCACAGGAGATAAACTGTCCATTGTTACCACAACCCCAGAAAACTGGATTAGATTTTCCACCTTTTCTTGAGCCCAAGCTGAGCAAATAATAGATAAAGAAAATAAAAAGAAAATTATTTTTTTCATTGATTCAAAAATAAGTGCTGAATTTTAAATAGGAGTGTAAAATATGTTAACGCACAAAATCTGCCTCGTAATGTGATTTATTACCCACTTCATCTTTTACCACAATTTTAAAAGTATGGTTGCCTTTGCTTAACTTTTCATCAAAATAGTAGCTCAATTTGTCATTTTTTGCATCGTACGCCATCAACACCCATTTACCATCTACTGTTGCTCTATACGAGCCTACCCCTGAGAGGTTATCTGTGATTTTTACAGTAATCGACCATTTCAGGGTCATGTTAACATTTTGGTAGATGTTGATTGGACTAATTCGTGGAGCAATTGTGTCTAAAGCTATAGCATACCCTCCAAAGCTTCTAGTGCGAACAGAAAGGTTGTCTCCATTCCAAGTTCCTCCTTCTGCATACCAAGACCTTTTGTCAATAGTGCTTACAATTAGAGCCTTACTTTTCTGATAAGGAGTTAAATTTTTATGTTTAATGGATAAGGTCATTTTTTCGTGCATGGGTGTGTAATGGTCGTGTAACCAAAAAATTGGGCTAACCGTTTGCGATGTGCTTTCCTCTTCTCTATATTCAAAATAAGTGTCTTCGTATAAAATTCCTTTAGGAATGTTCACTAATAAATTTGGCCGTAATAGAGTGTTTTTCTCCTTGTAAGACATAAAGGTAATGTCTTTTTCTTCTTTCGAAGATAAAATGGCTTGAACTTTAAAATCAACACTTTGTAAGGTAAAAGAAACAGAAGAGCTGTTTTCTTTTAAATCACTTACCGTATATGTTAGCAGGTGTTTATTGCCATCGGAACAAGTGATTTCGCCGTTTTTCTTTTTATAAATTCTCAAGTTGTTACCTTCTTTCACAAAGCTTCTTTGTATCCGTCGTCTTGTTTTTCTATAGGTTTCAAAGTCAATGTGCGAATTAATGTAACGTCCTTCATGAAATGCAAACTCGTCTATTTGCTGTTCAAAAATTAATTCATCATTGTGCTTCAACTGAATATTATGCAGTCCATACTTATTTGACGTTCCGCTCATTCGATCTACCGTTTCAATTCCAAATCCTATTTCACCTTGAACTTTGATTTCAGCCTTAAGGGGAAGTGAATATACTCCATTTGAACCTCTCGCAAGATAGCGCTGAGCCTGGTTTCGGCCATTTACATAAGAGGTATCGTTTAAGGGGTAGATGGTAATTGCGTAGATGTCTGGTTTAACTTTATCCTTAACATCAAATCCAAAAAACAACGGATTCATGGGATGCTCGTTGGCTGTATTCCGAATTTCAAAATGTAAATGAGGCCCACCAGAGCCTCCTGAATTACCTGAGTAAGCAATAATTTCACCTTTTTTTACCTGCATTGAAAATGGAGGAGGGAACAGCTCTACTTCAAAATTCTCCTTTTTGTATTGATAGTCCTTTACTACTTTGGTTATAGCGTCGTTGTATTTTTGCAGGTGACCGTAAACGGAGGTAAAGCCATTTGGATGAGTAATATATAGGGCATTCCCATACCCATATGGCGATACTTTTATTCTACTGACATACCCATCAGCTATCGCATAAACGCTTTGTCCTTCCACTCCTTGTGTCTTAATGTCCACACCTGCATGAAAATGATTTGACCTTAATTCTCCAAAATTTCCCGATAAGAAAAGTGGAATATCTAAAGGTGATCTGAAATAGTCAGTTACAATTTCCTGAGAGAAACTCATCAAACTCGTAATTGCTAGTGTGATAAACGTAATAAGTCGATTCATAAAGAGAATAGGTAGATGCTTTGAGCCAAAAAACAAAGGTAATGGGCTGTGGAAAGAAAAAAGGAAAAGAGGAAAAGAAGTTATACAGTTACTTGAAAAAGTATTAGCTTTGTTGAAGCACTTTTTAGTAGAATTTTAATAACAAAAATGAGTAGTTTTTCTGAAGATTTTTTAAGCTTAGAGCAAAACGTTCGGCAATTAATTCAGAAAAATAAAAAATCCGATAGCACGTTAGAAGAAACTAGAAAGGCACTTGACGAATTGAAAGAGAAATCAGTTCAGCAAGAAATGGAGATAGAAAAGTTGGTGGAAAAGAATAAGATTTTGCGAATAGCAGGAGGTTCAAATGAAGGAGGTTCTCGTGAAATTAAACTTAAAATCAACGAAATAGTACGGGAAGTAGATAAATGTATCGCTCAACTAAATCAATAATTTATCCGTGAAGGACCTATCTATAAAAGTGAATATCGCAGGGAGAATGTACCCGTTAACCGTTCAACAGAGCGAAGAAGAGAACATTCGAAAAGCAGTGAAAGCCATTGATGAAATGGTGAAAGATTATGAGCAAAACTATGCTGTAAAAGACAAACAAGATTTGTTGGCAATGGTAGCTTTGCATTATGCGACACAAGCTTTGGAGCTCAATGATAAAAGCACTACAATAGATAACGGTTTAAACAGCAAATTGAAAGTATTGAATGGTCTAATATCGGAAGTTTTTTAAAATATAAGCAGAAATTTGTCGATTCATTCGGCATTAAAAACCTGCCCGTACAGTTTGTTATCGTTTGGTAAACTCAACGTTTTAATTACATTGGGTTTTACTTCGTGTTAAAGAAAACAGGCCTTTAATTAGCCCCAATTTATTGGGAGGATTCTCCTTTTGGAGGACGTTGGAAGTTTGATTTATCCGGAAAACCCTAATCCTTATATTTAGGAGTTTACTCAGAATAACAAGTTGTGCGGGTTTTTTTATACAATTAAACTAAAATTATGGATATCGTAAGTATTATCATTGGACTATTAGTAGGAGCAGCCATAGGGGTTGGTGCTACTGTCGCCATGATAAAAAAGAGCAATGAAAAGAAGGCTAATGCCATTATTGAAGAAGCCAAGGCAGAGGCGGAAGTTATTAAGAAAAATAAAATTTTTCAGGCAAAAGAGAAGTTTCTAAGCTTAAAAGAAGAGCATGAAAAGGTTATTTCAAGCAGAGAGCGAAAGATGGTAGATGCTGAAAATAGAGTGAAACAGAAAGAAACTTCGCTCAACAACAAGCTGCATGAAAACAATAAGAAAGACAAAGACTTAAAAGCACTAAGAGGCAGCCTTGATAAAAAACTTGAAGTAGCAGAATTACGTCAAGCTGAGTTAGATAAAAACCATAGAATACAGGTAGAGATGCTTGAAAAAACTGCCGGGCTATCTGCGGATGAAGCAAAAGCTCAAATGGTGGAAGTGTTAAAGGAAGAAGCTAAGACGGATGCGATGGCGCACATTAAAGACACCATCGAAGAAGCTAAGATTTCTGCCAATAAAGAGGCACGAAAAATTGTTATTCAATCCATTCAAAGAGTTGCGACAGAGCAAGCTATTGAAAATTCTGTTTCAGTATTCAATATTGAATCTGATGATATGAAAGGTCGAATTATTGGTAGGGAAGGCCGAAACATTAGAGCTCTTGAAGCTGCCACAGGTGTGGAAGTAGTGGTAGATGATACTCCTGAAGCAATTATTCTTTCCTGTTTTGATCCGATTCGAAGAGAGACCGCTCGTCTTGCTTTGCATCAATTGGTTTCAGATGGTAGGATTCACCCGGCAAGAATTGAAGAGGTAGTTCGAAAGACCAAGAAATCATTGGAAGATGAAATCGTGGATATTGGAAAAAAGACGTGTATCGATTTGGGAATTCACGGATTGCATCCTGAACTACTTAGAATGGTAGGTCGTATGAAATACCGTTCTTCCTACGGACAAAACTTATTACAACACAGTAGAGAAGTAGCGAATCTTTGTGCAACGATGGCGGCAGAACTTGGATTGAATGTGAAGTTGGCGAAGAGAGCCGGACTGTTACACGATATTGGCAAAGTTCCAGATGATGAGCCGGAATTACCACATGCTTTGTTAGGGATGAAATTGGCTGAGAAGTACAAAGAGAACCCTGAAGTATGTAATGCCATAGGAGCGCACCATGATGAAGTAGAAATGACTTCCTTGATCTCTCCAATTGTGCAGGTGTGTGACGCTGTTTCAGGCGCAAGGCCAGGAGCGAGAAGAGAGATTGTAGAGTCTTATATTACTCGAATTAAAGAGCTAGAAACTTTAGGTATGTCTCACCATGGAGTAGAGAAGGCATATGCCATTCAAGCAGGAAGAGAATTGAGAGTAATTGTTGAATCTGAAAAAATTAGCGACATGGAAGCAGATAAAATATCTTTTGACATTGCACAAAAAATTCAGTCAGACATGACCTACCCTGGTCAGGTTAAAGTAACAGTAATCAGAGAGAAACGAGCGGTGAATATCGCGAAATAAAGAGTAGTTTATTTATATGAGAGGAGCCCATTTGATTGTCTAACAAGACATCAAGTGGGCTTTTTCGTTACAGTGCTTCAAACGCTTTTCGCTTTTCTTCAAACCACTTGTGCATTGCACTAGGTGTTTGCATCTTTTTTTGCATTTTATCCATAGCCTCTATGTGTGCGATATCGCCTTTTTCAAACAGCTCCGTTCCATGTTGTTTGCTCATTTCTGCTATTTCTTCAAAAGTCGCCGCTGTAAATTCTTTCTCACAGGCTCCGCCAAGTTGTTTGCAATTCATCGTTTTCATAGCATTTTGGTTTTGATGTACTCAAAGGTGCGTAAAAGAAATGGGAATGCAGTATTACCATTGCTTGCTATTTGTGAAGAGGAATTACATAGACCGGCAAGAGATAAAGGGGAGAAGAGTCTAACGAGTGCTTAAGCTGTTTACAGAAGTATTTGTTGCAATGAAACCTGGCGGTGTGTTAGGTTAAATATGGCAGGAAGGATAAAGTGTGCCTTACTCTTATGAATTCCAAATCTTCCAACTTTCTTCCGCCTGAATTTTTAACATCGACAAGCCATTCACAGCGATTGCTCCTTGGCTTTGAGCTATTCTTAAAAGTCGACTCTCTTTGGGGTTATAAACTAAATCGTACACTAAATGCTTCTTTCCAATTGCATGTGTTTCTATCGGGATTATTTCAGCCACATTTGGATAAGTTCCCAATGGTGTGCAATTAATTAGAAAGCGGAAGGAAGCAATGGAGCTTTCATCTAAATCATGGTAACTAATTTCCTTCGCTGAAGAGGGATCTCTGCTAACCAAGTAATAGGGTATTCCCAATGATTTTAGCACATAAGCGATAGCTTTCGATGCTCCGCCAGTTCCAAAAATAAGAGCCCGACTATGGTTGGGGTCAAGAAAGGGTTTGATGCTATTCCTAAATCCAATAACATCTGTATTATATCCTTTTAGCATTCCATTCTTTAGAAATTTAATTGTGTTTACCGCTCCAATTTCTTTTGCAATGGGATCTATCTCGTCTAAATAGGGAATTATTACTTCTTTATAGGGTATTGTTACATTCAAACCATGTAGGGTTGAATTGTCACGTATTACCTTTTGGAAATCAGTTATAGAATTTAATTCAAAATCTCGGTAAATAGAATTTTTGAGATTCTCTTTGTGAAACTTTTCATTAAAATAATTGGCAGAAAAAGAGTAGGATAGTTGTTTTCCAATTAGGCCAAACAACTTCATTAGGCATGATTTTTTTTCGAAGCAAATAATTCTAGACCAAATATTATTGCAAATCCTGCTACAGCTAAAAATGAGGCTAACATTATTTGAGGTTCCCCAACGGCTAAACTACTTGGTATTACATTTTCTTGAATTTTTGGTACCACTTCTCCATGACGATCTATCATCGTTTCCAACGTGTTTTTCCAAGGCCATATTTTATTTAACGAGCCGATCATAAACCCAGTTAACAGTGCAATTGTTAAATTGAAATGTTTCTTCAGCATAAAGGATAAAAAGTGACTAAAGCTAAGTAAACCGGTTATACAACCCAAACCAAAAGTTATGATTACACTGAACTTAAAGTCGTTCAATGATTCAATTACATAAGAGTACTTTCCTAATAACACCAATATAAAAGCTCCTGAAATACCTGGTAAAATCATGGCACAAATTGCTAACATACCAGCAATAAATACAAACCATAAATCAGTTGGGGTTTCTGCAGGCCCTAGACTAGTAATGAGGTATATGGATATAGTGCCAATCAATAATGCTAGAATACTTTTCAAATCCCATTTATTTACTTGCTTACCAACAAAATAAACAGAAGCGATAATTAACCCGAAAAAGAAGGACCAGAGTAGAATAGGATGTTCAACTAGAGCAAATTTGATAAATTTTACCAAGGATAATAAGCTCACTGCGATTCCACTAAATAAAGCCAGAAGGAAATTACCATTTACATGTTCCCAAGTAGTTTTTATTCCGTCGTTTTTTAAAACCAAAAGAGCAGAGCTAAATGACTTTAAGGAGTCAATAAACTCCTCATAAATTCCTGCAATTAAAGCAATTGTACCACCCGAAACTCCAGGAATGATGTCAGCAGCACCCATGGCTATGCCTTTAAGTCCAATTAAGAGATAATCTTTTACTGTCCTACTCATCGAAGTGATGTAAATGCTTGAATACCACCAATGCACGAATAAATATTGCAATTTCCTAATGCTTTAGCTAAATGATAGGCAACTGCTTTTGATCGTTTACCAGAAGCACAGATCAGGTAAATGTCCTCCTTGCTTTTCAGTACTTCCAAATTTGAAAGCACTTCTCCCATTGGAATATTTTGACCACCAATATTTAAATCTTCGTATTCGTATTCTTCTCGTACATCAAGCAAAAAATTGTCCTTATGGGACATCACCTTTGTTTTAAAAGCTTTTGCATCAAGTTCTACAAATTTCATTTTAAGCTCTTTTTTGCTAAGTCTGCCGGTAAAAAATCATGAAAAGTATCACCTCTTAATCCAACTCTCAATGTTTCTAGAGGTATCACTTCGTCGTGGCTAATATTTCCAAGATTCACATTGGTCCCAAATTGCTTAATGAACCACACCTGCTGTGGTTTTTTTGGGGCTTCCCAAAGAATACTTTCAGAAGGCACTTTTGCAATAATTTTATTCACCAATGCAACGTGGGCCGTTCCATTTGGTCTGTATATTCCAACATTTCCACTTTCTCTTGCCTCAGCTATAACTTTCCACGCACCTGCTTCTAATTCAGAAGACATCATGTTAATCCACTTATTAGGGCTAATCAAGATCCCCTCTTCTTTGGAGCCAACTTCAGAAAGTACGGTAAATTCCTTACTTAACTCACGAATATATTTGCATTTAAGGTCATGATCAAGCTCAATAGAACCATCAGAAACTTCAACTGTCTTCAGGTTCAATTTGCGCAATAAATCTCTAAATTCATCGAACATCCCTCGAATTATAAATGCTTCGAATAAGGTGCCACCTAGGTATACCTTCATGTCTGCTTTATGAAAAATTTCGATTTTTCTTTCCAAGTCTTTGGTTACATAAGAGGTACCAAAACCCAATTTAACCAAGTCGGTTAAGTGTGCACTGCAGTCAACAAAATTCTCAGATTGTCTCCAACTCAGTCCTTTATCCATCATCATGGTTAAACCTGATTCTCTTGGGGAAGTTGCTCTATGGGGAATGTGTGGTAAATTAAAATTCATGTGTTATTTTTTGTAATACTCAAGCAAATCAATTACTTGCGGATGATATTTGGCTTCATCGTACGCTTCAAAGAGAGCGTCCTTTTGTTTATAGTGATTTTTTAACGCCACGTCTAAATAGAACATTGCATTTATTAAGTCTCTTTTTTGCAATAAGAACGCCACGAAATTATACAATAACTTGCCGTTTTCAGGTTGATTTTGGACGCCTAGAACGAAATAATTCATCGCTTCATCTAAATGGTCCAGTTTTTTACAGGTATTTGCTAAATCGATAAGTATCGTATCGTTTTCTGGGTCCAAGTCATAAACTGTTTCAAATGCCTCAAGGGCCTCTGTATGGAAACCTAACTCTCCTTGAACTTCACCTAGAAGATAGAAATATTCAGGATTGAACTCATCTAATTTTATCGCTTTTCTTACGTATGAAATGGCATCTAATTCTTTATTCATTTCGAAGAAACATGCCGCAATACCGTACCAAGAGTCCGCCAAAAATTCATCAAACGAGATTGCTTTTTTATAAAAGGAAATCGCTTTGGTATATTCTTCTAATTTTTCAAAGCTTTCCGCCATATAATGATAACAAAGTGCATCTTCAGTATCAAACTTTAGTGTTTCATTAAAAACGAGTAGCGCTTCTTCGTATTTCTTTTGTTGATTTAAGCAATGCGCTTTGTTAAAATACGCAGAAGAGAAATCTTCTTTAATTACTATGGCAAAATCGTAACAATCAATGGCTTTTTCAAATAGATCGAGCTTAGAATAGGTGATTCCTAAGTTGTACCATCCTATGTACGAGTAGGGTGTCTTGTCAACAAATGCTTGGAAGAAATTTTTACCTTCTTCCATTCTTTCGGAAACATCGTAGCAAAACCCCAATTCATAAAGGGCCGTTTCATTTTCCGTGTTGTCTTTCAAAATTTCCTTCAAAAACTCGATGGCTTCATCGTGCTTGTCCATGTTTTCGTACTCGAAAGCCAATTGCAAGAGTATGTCTTCACGTTCAAACTGTTCTGAGAAACTAAGGGCTTTTTTATAATTTTCAATTGCTTTTTCTGATTTTCGCAACTGACTAAATATACCGGCTTTGGTATAAAAAAGGTCATAATTAGAAGGCTCTATGGCCTCTGATTGCTGTAAAAACTTCAATGCTTGTTGCGGCTTATGAATGCTTGCATGCAATTGAGCAACATTAACGAGAAGGCTTGCTGAACCGGGGTGTTGCTCTAAAGCGGTCTTTGCGACATATAGGGATTTTTTGAAATTACCCTTCGAGTTGTAAAACTCTAGCAGGTTCTCAAATTCTTCGACGTCAAAAAATAGATTGGTTTTTTCATTCAACATGGACTCAAATCGCTCCACAGTGGCAGTAATATCCATTCCGTCTTCAAAAGAAAAATCATATTCATTTTCCATACCTAGCAACTAATCACAACTTAACAAAGATTGTAAAAATAAAAGATGAGCAAAGGTCGGTTAAGTATTATTATTCACAAAGAAATTAACAAGAATAACACTTGTTTTTAGTGAAATAAATTAGTTGGAAATTATTTAATAACTCCCTTGTTAATACAGGTAAGTGGGGCTCAAAATGGCTAATTTTGGGTCAAATATAAACGATAAATGACACTAATTAAATCAATATCAGGGATTAGAGGAACAATTGGGGGCTCTGTTGGGGAAAATTTAACGCCAGAAGACATTGTTAAATTCGCTTCTGCTTATGGGCAATGGTTGAAAAACAGAAATGAGGGAAATACCGCGCTAACCATTGTTATTGGTAGAGATGCTAGAATTAGTGGAGAGATGCTCAATCACTTAGTTGTGGGAACTTTGCTTGGTTTAGGAATCAATGTCTTGGATATCGGCTTATCAACAACACCAACTGTTGAAATTGCTGTTACAATGGAAAAGGCAAATGGTGGAATTATTTTAACGGCAAGCCATAACCCTAAAGAGTGGAATGCATTAAAATTATTGAACGAAAATGGCGAGTTCATTTCTGCAGAAGACGGAGCCAACCTACTTGCGATAGCGGATACTGGTGCCGTTAGCTATCAAACGGTAAGTAAACTGGGTTCTTATTCGACAGATGATTCTTTTTTCGACAAACACGTTAAACATGTGTTGGATTTAGCTTTAGTTAATAAGACGGCCATTGCAAAAAAGAACTTTAAAGTAGTTATTGATTGTGTTAATTCTACTGGCGGTATTGTTTTACCGATGTTGTTAAAGGCATTGGGGGTAACCGAAATAGTTGAATTATACTGTGAGCCAACTGGGCAGTTCCCGCACAATCCTGAGCCATTACCTGAAAATCTAACAGAAATTTCAGCGGCTGTTAAAAAACACAACGCTGATTTAGGAATTGTAGTCGATCCTGATGTTGATCGATTAGCTTTGGTGTCGGAAGATGGAGAAATGTTTGGAGAAGAGTATACTTTAGTAGCAGTTGCAGATTATGTGTTACGACACACCAAAGGCCCTACCGTTAGCAACCTTTCTTCAACAAGAGCTTTACGTGATGTGACGGAAAGCAATAATTGTGAATATTTTACCTCTTCTGTAGGTGAGGTTAATGTTGTTGACAAAATGAAAGAAGTAAATGCCGTAATTGGAGGAGAAGGAAATGGCGGTGTCATATATCCTGCGTCTCACTATGGAAGAGATGCATTGGTAGGCATCGGTTTATTTTTATCGCATTTAGCCACCTTTAATGGTAAAACAATAAAAGCCTGTTCTGAACTGCGTTCTACGTACAACTCCTACTTCATTTCAAAAAATAAGATTGAATTAACACCTGAAATAGATGTAGACAATATTTTAAGAAAAATTCATGAAAAGTATAAGAAGCAGCCAGTTAATACAATGGATGGGGTGAAAATTGAATTCGATAATGAGTGGGTACATTTGAGGAAATCCAACACTGAACCTATTATTAGAATTTACTCTGAAAGCGAATCTGAGACCACAGCAAATCATCTTGCAATGAAGATCATTTCCGATATAAAAGAAATTATTAAAGCCTAACACAAAATAGATGAAGAACATTTATTTAGATAACGCAGCAACCACACCGATTGACCCCAGAGTAGTAGAAGCTATGATTCCTGTGCTGAGCGAAAACTTTGGAAATCCTTCGTCCATTCATTCCGATGGAAGGGTGGCTCGCAGCATTATTGAGCAATCGAGGAAAAAAGTAGCTTCTTTTTTCAATGCAAGCCCTTCTGAGTTTTTTTTCACTTCTGGCGGAACGGAAGCAGACAACATGGTTTTGCGCTGCTGTGTAGAAGATTTAGCTGTTGAACACATCATAACGTCAGGATTAGAGCACCATGCGGTTTTACATACCGCTGAAGAATTACGAGATCAGCGTGGAGTGAAACTTAGCTTGGTAAAGGTTTGCAATAAAGGCAAAATTGATTTGCAGCATTTGGAAGAACTGCTGCAGCTCGGTGGTAAAACCCTAGTAAGCTTAATGCACGCCAACAATGAAATTGCAACCAAATTACCGTTGAAGGAAGTGGGAGAGCTGTGCAAGCAATACGATGCCTTTTTTCATTCTGATACGGTTCAAACAATGGGCCATTATCATTTTGATTTTGAAGAGCTAAACCTTCATTTTGCAACCTGTGCTGCACACAAGTTTCACGGTCCTAAAGGAATTGGATTTCTTTACATGAATGCTAAGGCTCAATTAAAGCCCATGATTACAGGAGGGGCGCAAGAGCGCAACATGAGAGCAGGAACAGAAAATATTTATGGAATTGTAGGGTTGGCAAAAGCGCTGGAGCTCGCCTACGATGATTTAGAAGAACATCAAAAAGAAGTTCAGGCCATAAAGTCTTACATGATAACGCGTTTAAAAGAAGAAATTCCCGGAGTTTTTTTTAACGGTGATTCTGAATCAACAGATTCTCTCTACACGGTTTTAAATGTTTGTTTCCCGAATTCTGATGTAGATGAAATGTTTTTGTATCATTTAGACATAGAGGGGATTAGTGTTTCTGGAGGAAGCGCTTGTTCATCAGGGTCAAATATTGGGTCTCACGTTCTAAGAGGCATTGACTCTCCAATGGATCGACCTTCCGTTCGTTTTTCTTTTGGGCGGTTCAATACCCGAGAAGAGGTAGACTACACGGTAGAAATACTTTCAAAAATTTACAAGAAGTAAGCATGAAAATTACGGTACTCGGCAGCGGAACATCGCAAGGAGTTCCTGTTATTGGATGTGAGTGTAAGGTGTGTCAATCAACCGATGAGAAGGATTATCGGAGAAGGTGTTCTATTTTAGTGGAAACGAAAGACTCAACGATTGTTATTGATACAGGGCCTGACTTCAGGGAACAAATGCTTCGGGCAAAAGTCAAGAAGTTAGATGCTGTTGTATTTACACATGAGCACAAGGATCATGTAGCTGGGTTAGATGATGTAAGAGCGTTCAATTTTATGAACAAGGGCAAAGAAATGGAAGTTTTTGCCTCGGAAAGAGTACAAGTTGCGCTAAAAAGAGAATTTGAATACATTTTTGCTGCCAATAAATATCCAGGTGTACCTCGAATACATTTAAATCAAATAGAGGATGCTTTATTTAATGCTGGGGGAATTGACCTGCAGCCAATAAACGTAATGCATTACAAATTACCTGTAAAGTGTTTTCGCATTGAAAAGTTCGCCTATGTAACCGATGCTAATTACATAGAAGATTCAGAAAAAGAAAAGTTAAAAGGTGTAGAGGTTTTAATTCTCAATGCATTGCGAAAAGAGAAACACATCTCTCATTTTAATTTAGATGAAGCCTTAGAATTGATTCAAGAAATAAATCCTAAACAAGCTTATTTAACACACATTAGTCATTTAATGGGAACACATTCTGAAACAGAAATGGAGTTGCCTGCCAACGTGAAAATTGCCTATGACGGGTTGGTTTTTCACGTTTAATCCACCCAAAAAAAGGCTTTTGTTTCCTTTCCTACTCTCACAAAATAAGTCCCTGACTTGTGATTGCCCCGTATAATTTCCAAATAATTAGTGTGTTGAATTATTTTGACAGGAACGACTTTACCGCTGATGTCAAGTATTTCAACTAATTCATGGTTTGGCTTTTGCAATTCTACTCTAATATTTGTGGTGGAAGGGTTGGGGTACAAATTTCCAATCTTATGTAAGCTCTCCTTTTCTATGGTGGTAGCTAAAGGAGCAATTTCAACATTCATTAAAAAATCTTGTATTAGCCGATCTCTATATTCCGACCAAGCACCAAAAATGATTTCATAGGTTTGTTGAGATGCGGGAGTTTCAAAACTCCTTCCTAAATTAACATTGGGACCACCCATTAACCAATAAAGATAGACACCTCCGCTATTTACAACTATTGGCGTACTTAACGGAACTCTATTGTAAGCTCCTAGGATAATGGTATTTGCAGGAATAAAGCTCGAATCCAACACGGTTCCTTGTCCTGCTTGTCTGCCGTTGTCATCCAATATAATACTGTGAAATCCAGAAGGAGGGTTTGCTGCTGCGGTGATGTAAAAATTAGTGGCCACTATTCTAGAAGGGTAGTATGGCGGTTCAATGTAAACACCGCAACCTCCGTTTCCACCTGCCCAACCAATTCCAAAACCACTAACACCATTGGTGTAGTCCAAAATTAAAGGCGACTGAGTTGTGTCCACTACTTTTAATAAGAACTCACTGGTATCGTTAGAGACAGCAGCATCTCCAATTACTCTTGTTACGTAAGTTCTTACCACAAATTTTCCTGCTATATTTGGATTAAAAATACCAAACGATTTTGTTGAATCATCTCCAGTTTGCAAAGAATCTATGCTCTTTGTAGAATTGAAAGCCGTAAGCCCGGCAGGATCAATAATTCTGGTGGTTACCGTAATGCTTGAGTTAATATTTTGGTTTCCATTATTTTTAATTGAGGCGGTAGGAGTAAAATTACCGTTGATGGCTAAAAATTGAGCACTATTTCCCGGATTATCAATATAGTCAACAGCCACATCTGTAACCGATTGAATAACGGTTGGATATTCAAACCGAATACTTGTACTATCGGTAGGAAAATTAGTTCCTCTGTAATATTGAAGTCCATCATTCCCTGTGCTATTTTCAATACCGATACTCAAAAAGTTAGTAGTATAGGTTGGGTCTGGCAAACCAATTTGTTTTTTGTAATTGATGGTAATGGAAGAATCTCGTTTATTGAGAATGATTTGGAACGTATTTTCTCCTCCGTATTGGCTGACATTGTTAATCCAGAAAGGCACCTTATCAAAGGTAATGCATATGGTGTCGCCTTGATTGTAGAAATAACAAAATGCTGGATTTGCTGTTCCTGCAAACGACAAGTCGGTTAAAAGGGGGGCTATAAAATGGTTGGCACCTGAAGTTTGTGGAATAAGTGGGAATTGTGCATTGGTAGAAGCGATGTTGGCCGGGACAAATGAAATGTAGCCATTTGAACCAATGTACAAATTTGTGGGGTTTCCGGAATAAAACGGAAATCCTGAAATAGCGTAAGGGCCAACAAAGTTGTCATCTGCAAGCCCGGTAATTAAGATACCGACTTGAGAAATATCAAACCATTGAAAATTGGGTCCCGTTGGATGAGCAGAAGATTTGTAAGTGTATCCAAAATTATCTGGGCCTCCGCTAGTGTTTTGCGAGAAAGTAACTAAAGAGGTTAGAATCAATAACGAACTTATAATTTTTTTCATAACAAGTGTGTATTTGAACCCTTTAAAATTATAAAAAATAAAGCATATCCCAAATTTATTTTCCATCTATCATTCTATGCTACCAATACTGTAGATTGAAAGAGGCATGTTACATCTTTTCGTAATTTAGTTTTTTTAAAAAATTTTATGAATAAAAGAATTGTTTTTGCCATAAGTGCGCTGTTTTTTTTCGGAAGCAGCTTTGCACAAATGCAACCCAATAAGATTGATTTTGTTGAATACGATCTTAATAACGGAATGCATGTTATTTTACATCAAGATAAATCGACGCCCATTGTTGCAGTTTCTGTACTCTATCATGTAGGTTCAAAAAATGAAGATCCTACAAGAACAGGCTTTGCTCATTTTTTCGAACATTTATTATTTGAAGGTTCTGAAAACATTGATAGAGGAGAGTTTTTCAAGATTGTTCAGGGAAATGGTGGGGTTTTAAATGCCAACACTTCTTTCGACAGAACGTATTACTTTGAAATCCTTCCGTCCAATCAATTGGAATTGGCTTTATGGTTAGAGTCTGAACGACTGCTGCATGCAAAAATTGACCAAAAAGGGGTTGAAACTCAAAGAGGAGTGGTAAAAGAGGAATTGAAGCAACGGAACGAAAATACTCCTTACGGATCTATTTTAAATGAAACGTTCGGACATGCTTTTGTGGAGCATCCTTACCGTTGGACACCAGGTGGTTCTCCAGAATACATCAACAAAGCAGAATTGTCTGAATTCATGGATTTCTACAATACGTTCTACGTTCCTAATAACGCAACGCTTTCAATTGCAGGAGACATTGATATTGTGCAGGCGAAAAAATGGATTGCCGACTATTTTGGAACGATACCAAAGGGAACAAAAGAGATTCCAAGACCAACTATTGTTGAGCCGAAGAAAACGGCTGAAGTAAGGGATACGATTTATGATAACATTCAATTGCCTGCAGTGGTTATGGGCTATCACATGCCAGGGCAAGGAACAGCTGATTATTATGCGATGAGCATGTTGTCACAGTTATTGTCACAAGGGGAGAGTTCGCGTTTTCAGAAGGTTATTAAAGATGAAAAGCAGAAAGCATTATTTGTTGGAGCTTTTCCATTGCCCACCGAAGATCCGGGTTTAGCTCTCATGTTTGGAATTACAAACATGGGCGTTCCTCCAGCAGAATTAGAAGACGCAATGGACATTGAAACCAATAGGGTGAAGAAGGAATTGATTTCTGACTTAGAGTTTCAGAAGTTGCAAAATCAGGTTGAGAATGACTTTATCAGTGGCAACTCAAGCGTTCAAGGCTTGGCTGAAAACTTAGCCAACTACCATGTTTACTTTGGTGATGCAAATTTAGTGAACACTGAAATTAACCGCTACATGAAAGTAACAAAAGAAGACATTAGAACGGTAGCTCAAAAATACTTGACAGATGAGAATAGAGTAGTGCTGTATTATTTGCCAAAGGCACAACAAGCAAACTAATTAGATAATTGAAAGAAATTAAGAGATGAAAAAGATATATATCAACATTATAATGCTTTTGCTGTGCGGCGCTGTTACAGCTCAAGTTGACCGAAGTATAATGCCGGAAGCTGGTCCTGCTCCAAAAATTGAATTGGGCGAAACACAATCGTTTACCTTAGAAAATGGATTGAAGGTATTTGTTGTGGAAAATCACAAGTTGCCAAAAGTTTCCTTCTCCCTGCAATTTGATATCGATCCAATTGCTGAAGGAGACAAAGCCGGAGCTGCTCAAATGGCAGGAGACTTATTGTCGAAAGGAACAAGCAATCGAACGAAAGAAGAATTGAACTTTGAAGTTGACTTCATGGGGGCAAGTTTCTTTACTTCTGCTGGTTCTATATTCGGCTCAGCACTTAAAAAGCATCAAGATAAATTGTTAGACATTATGTCTGACGTGTTGAAAAACTCTGATTTTAAAGCAGAGGAGTTGGAGAAGTTAAGAACGCAATATATTTCGGGAAAACAAACAGAAAAAGATGACCCTGATGCCATTGCAAGTAATGTACAAGCTGTTCTTTTGTTTGGTAAAACTCACCCATATGGTGAGTTGACAACTGAAGAAACGTTAAATAACATTCAGTTAGCCGATGTGAAAACCTATTACACGACCTATATAAAACCAAATGTTGCCTACATGGCGGTGGTTGGAGACATTGACTTAGAAGAGGCAAAAGCATTGATTACAACCTATTTTGGCGATTGGGAGATGGGGGAAGTTCCAACACACACCTATGAAATGCCCATTGCTCCAAAGACCATGAAAGTTGTTTTGGTCAATAAACCAGGAGCAGTTCAATCGGTTGTATCTGTGGTGAATACTATACAGTTGCAACCTGGAAGCCCGGAGGACATTAAAGCCAACATTACCAATGGTATTTTGGGAGGAGGCTTTGTTTCTAAATTAAATTTGAATTTAAGAGAAGCTCATGCATATACCTATGGAGCTAGATCGAGCATAAGTTCTAACGAATTAGTAGGAGAATTTGTGGCTTCTGCAAAGGTTAGAAACGAAGTGACAGATAGCGCGTTAGTTGAAATGTTGAAAGAGTTGAACAACATGAGAAGTGGTAACATTACAGCTGATGAATTGGAAACGACAAAAAAATACAGAGCAGGAACTTTTGCAATTGCCCTAGAAAATGCACAGACAAAGGCCCGTTTTGCCATTAACATCGAGAAGTATGGCTTAGAGAAGGACTACTATGCCAATTACCTTAAAAATGTTGCCGCCGTTAGTCTTGAAGATGTAAAAGGTATTTCTCAAAAATACATTACTCCGGCAAATGGTTACATAGTAGTTGTAGGGAATAAGGACGAGATTCTAGAAAAGGTAAAAGCCTTCGCTCCCGGTGGCAAGGTGATTTTAATGGATGCAAACGGCGATTTGGCAACTGAAAACACCTTGAAAGCCGCACCTGCAGGAATGGATGCAAAAGCGGTAATTAATAAATACATTACAGCTGTTGGTGGAACTAAGAATTGGTCGAAACTGAAAGGAGTGAAGACTGAAATGACGACCAGCATGCAAGGTATGGCACTAACCATCACCACCATTGCAACGGACGATAACAAATCTGCGATGGAAATTGCAATGAATGGAAACGTTATGCAGAAGATTGTATTTGACGGAGAGAAAGGAGCAGTGATACAAGGTGGTCAGGCGACACCCTTTGAGGACGATAAAAACAAGGAAACTGCAATTGAAACGACTATGTTTCCCGAAGCGGATTATTTGAAAGGAGATTATAAGTTAGAGTTAAAAGGAATTGACAACCAAAACGATGAAGAAGTATACGTTGTTAACATTACCAAGCCAAGTAGTGATGTAATGATCAACTATTATTCGGTTGGCTCAGGCTTTCTTATTCTTTCTCAAGAAGCAAAAGATGGGGGAATGGCTGAAGTACTCTACTCAGACTATAAAGCAGTTAATAAAATAAAAGTGCCCCATAAGATTTTAAGAAATATGGGTGCCCAAAAAATGGAAATGAACGTAGAGAAAGTCGTTTTAAATCCCAAGATAGTAGAGGGAACGTTTACGTTCTAAACGACTCTGAATTAAATCTAAAAACCTCTTTAAGATTCATCTTGAAGAGGTTTTTTATGCCTTTTTTAGTTGAACTTTGGAAGGTCAGAAACTCTGGCATATGGGAAATTAGCAATTTGTTTTACTTGGTGGTACCTGTTTAATCCTGAGATAGCAACCGTATTTAGCAGGTTTAAGTCAATTTGTCCGCTTGTTTCTAGTGCCTGATCTTCTACATAAATAGTTTCAATTGACCCTACAATTAACATGGTGTCGTTTAATTCGATTGGTATAATTTGCTCCAAATTCATCGCCATTTTCAGCTTACTTTCTTTTAAAAAGGGGGCTTCAAAATTTTCCATGTATTCGGGGGTGAGCTTGCAAACTTCAAACTCAGAAACACCCTCATCAAAATTTGCGGAAGTGAAGTGCGATTTCTCAATAATTTCTTCCGAAACACTGTTAATGGTAAACTTTTTCGTCAGCTTCATATTGGTCAGCGTGTTTCGGGGAACGCTGGCGGGTCGCATAATAAAGCCCAATAGAGCAGGGCTCGCTCCAAGGTGAACTACAGAACTAAATAATGCCAAATTCTCTCCTTTCTCTCCTTTTGTGCCTATTAGATTGGCCGATTTATACCCACTTACAGAATTAATCAGGTTTAAACGAACAATTTTATCCAATGCTTTTATTTCCTCTTTGCTAAAACTTTTCATGCTGGTGTAACACAGAAAGGGGAAAGAGGTTTAGGGAAAACAGTAGCTTTTGTTTAAGGGTTTCAAGTTTTACTTTTGGTGTATCATTTTTACAATGAGTTCTGCCAACCCAACAAATTATAACACAGGCCAAACAACAGCCCCATTCAATGCGAATAGGGCTGTTGTTCTTCTAGCTTGTTCTACTTATTCAACGGACGTATCGTCTGGTGCATCCTCCTCTTTCTTCGCTTCAGGCAAGCCTTTTTGCTCAGCAGATTTTAATGACTTAGACTTAGTGGGTTTTATAATATCAATTTTAATGTTCCCCTTTTTATCGTCCAGCTTAATACTGATCATATCGCCTTCCATTAATCTAGATTGAATGATTTCTTCTGCTAACGGATCTTCTACATATTTTTGAATCGCTCTCGCGAGTGGTCTCGCACCGTATTCAGGGTCGTAGCCTTTGTCTGCTATAAAACCCTTCGCTGGTTCAGAAATTTCAACAGTAAAGCCCATTTCTTTAGTTCTACTGTACAAGCCTTCTAGCTCAATGTCAATTATTTCGTGAATGTGCTCTTTTGTCAATGAATTGAAAATCATAATGTCATCAATTCTATTCAAAAATTCAGGAGCGAAAGCCTTTTTCAAAGCTGACTTAATTACGCCACTAGCATAGCTGTCTGCATTCTCTTTTTTAGTAGCAGTAGAAAATCCAACTCCAGCTCCAAAATCTTTTAATTGTCTCGCACCAATGTTTGAGGTCATAATAATTATGGTATTCTTGAAGCTGATTTTTCTTCCAAGACTATCCGTTACAATGCCATCGTCTAACACTTGTAACAGTAAATTATATACGTCTGGATGTGCTTTCTCAATTTCATCTAATAAAATAACCGAGTAGGGGCGTCTTCTTACTTTTTCTGTCAGCTGTCCACCCTCTTCATAGCCTACGTATCCCGGAGGTGCTCCAATTAATCTACTTACAGCGAATTTCTCCATGTATTCACTCATGTCGATTCGAATCAAAGCATCATCGTTGTCAAATAAATGTCTTGCCAAAACTTTTGCCAATTGGGTTTTACCAACACCTGTAGGTCCTAAGAAAATAAATGAACCAATGGGTTTGTTTGGATCTTTTAATCCGGCACGGTTTCGCTGAATGGCTTTTACCACTTTTTTAATTGCTTCCTCTTGTCCAATTACCTTATCGTGAATATCGTCATACATTTTGACGAGTTTTTTACCCTCTTTTTGGGCGACTCGTTTCATTGGAATTCCTGTCATCATAGCAACTACTTCAGCCACATCTTCTTCGCTAACCGTTTCCCGGTGATTCTTCGTTTCCTCTTCCCATGCTTTTTTAGCGGTCTCTAGGGCTTCAGTCAATTGTCTTTCAGAATCTCTCAATCGAGCAGCCTCTTCGTATTTCTGACTTCTAACCACTAGGTTTTTCTCCACCTTTACCTCTTCGATTTTTGCTTCAATTTCGATAATGTTTTGAGGCACTTTAATGTTGGTAATGTGAACTCTTGAACCCGCTTCATCCAACGCGTCAATCGCCTTGTCTGGCAAGTGACGGTCTGTCATGTAACGGTCTGTCAAATTAACACAGGCTCTTAAGGCTTCCTCTGTATAGTTTACATTGTGGTGTTCTTCGTACTTGTCCTTGATGTTATTTAATATTTGAAAAGTCTCTTCTGGGGAAGTAGGTTCTACTAACACTTTTTGGAATCGTCGTTCTAACGCACCGTCTTTTTCAATGTGTTGTCTGTGTTCATCCAAAGTAGTTGCTCCAATGCATTGAATTTCTCCCCTTGCCAAGGCAGGTTTGAACATGTTAGATGCATCTAGTGAGCCAGAAGCGCCACCTGCACCAACAATGGTATGGATTTCATCAATAAAAAGAATGATGTTTGGAGATTTCTCCAGCTCATTCATTACTGCCTTCATTCGCTCTTCAAACTGTCCTCTGTATTTGGTTCCAGCTACCAATGAAGCTAGGTCAAGTGTAACAATTCGTTTATTAAATAATACTCTAGAAACTTTCTTTTGTATAATTCGCAGTGCTAATCCTTCCGCAATGGCAGATTTACCAACACCCGGCTCACCAATTAATATAGGGTTGTTCTTTTTTCTTCTCGAAAGAATTTGTGACACTCTTTCAATTTCAGCTTCTCTACCAACAATGGGATCTAGCTTTCCTTCTTCTGCCATGGTGGTTAAGTCGCGCCCAAAATTGTCCAAAACAGGTGTCTTAGATTTTGAATCTCCGGCTTTTGTTGCTCCGGAATCACCACTGGATCTACTTGAACCTCCACCTGATCCAAGGAAGCCTGAAGAATCATCGCCGTCGTTTGTAGGATTGCCAGGAATTTCATTTCTTGGGCTAGAAGTTGGTTTGTTCGATAAAATGCTTTCTAACTCATCTTTTACAGATTCGTAGAATACATTTTGCTCTTCTAATGCTTGAGTTGCAATATTATTAGCGTCTTTTAAAATCGAAAGTAACAAGTGTTCCGTTCCAATTAAACTTTGGTTGAAGAGCTTTGCTTCTAAGTAGGTGATTTTTAAAACCCTTTCCGCTTGTTTTACCAGCGGGATATTGGATAAGTGGTTAATCGAACTGTTGCCTACTTTGGTGGAACTTTCTATTCGACTTCTTAATTCATTCAAGTCTGCACCGAGAGAATTTAAAATCTGAATTCCACTTCCCTGTCCTTCTCGAATCATACCTAATAAAAGGTGCTCTATACCTATATAATCATGTCCTAATCGCAAAGCTTCTTCTCTGCTGTAGGTGATGACGTCTTTTACTCGTTGTGAAAAATTAGATTCCATAATGTATCGTTCTTTTATAATAAACGTATTTGATGGGCAATTGGTTGTAATTATTTGAAAGTTTATTCTTCAAAATTCATTCCAATCAAAGATATTTTAAGACTGCCATGCAAAAGCCGAACCAAAGCTCTTTTATCAACAAAATTTTGTTAGTATTTAGTATGATTTTAAGCTGTTGAAGGCATTATTTATCGGTAGTTTAGTAGCTATGTTCAACTTTCAAATTGAGGGTGACATGAAGCACACAAGAATACTGTAAATATGGCAGAAGGAGAAAAAATCGTTCAGATTAATATAGAAGATGAAATGAAGTCAGCCTACATTGATTATTCAATGTCGGTAATTGTAAGTAGAGCACTTCCTGATGTGAGAGATGGGTTAAAACCTGTTCACAGAAGAATTTTATATGGAATGCAAGATTTGGGAGTGCTTTCTTCTAGACCACACAAGAAATCAGCTAGAATTGTTGGGGAAGTGTTGGGAAAGTACCATCCACATGGAGATACAGCAGTTTACGACTCTATGGTCCGAATGGCGCAACCATGGTCGTTGCGTTACATGTTAGTGGACGGTCAGGGTAACTTTGGTTCGGTGGATGGCGATAGCCCTGCTGCCATGCGGTATACGGAGGCACGATTGAGAAAGATTTCTGAGGATATGCTTGGAGATTTAGACAAGGAAACCGTTGATTTTAGGCTAAATTTTGACGACTCTTTGACTGAGCCAACCGTTCTTCCTACTCGAATTCCGAACCTTCTTATTAATGGTGGTTCTGGTATTGCAGTGGGTATGGCAACCAACATGGCACCGCATAACTTAACTGAAGTGGTGGACGGAATTGCTGCCTACATTGACAACAAAGACATTGAAATAGCTGAGTTGATGCAGCACATTAAAGCTCCCGATTTTCCTACCGGGGGAACGATTTATGGGTATGAGGGCGTTCGGTCTGCTTTTGAAACCGGAAGAGGCCGTATAGTAGTGCGTGCGAAATGTGAAATTGAAGTTACTAGCAGCGGAAGAGAAAGAATAATAGTAACTGAAATTCCTTACCTTGTTAACAAAGCAGAACTTATTAAAAAGACTGCAGATTTAGTAAACGATAAAAAGATTGAAGGCATTTCTGATTTGAACGATGAATCGGACAGAAACGGAATGCGGATTGTGTATGATTTGAAAAGAGATGCAATTACAAATGTTGTAATGAACAACTTGTTCAAATATACCGGACTTCAAACCTCGTTCTCGGTGAACAACATTGCCCTTGTAAATGGAAGACCAGAAATGTTGAATCTGAAAGATATGATTCATCATTTTGTGGAATTCAGACACGAAGTGGTTGTAAAGCGAGCAGAGTTTGAGCTTAGAAAAGCAAAAGATAAAGCACATATATTAGAGGGATTAATTATTGCCATCGATCATTTAGATGAAGTAATTAAATTGATTCGTGCGAGTAGAACAACGGATGATGCTCGAAACGGCTTAATGGAGAAGTTTGAATTGTCAGAAATTCAAGCAAGAGCTGTTTTAGATTTACGTTTACAGAAGTTAACTGGATTAGAAAGAGACAAGTTAAAAGACGAACATGCAGAGTTAATGAAGCTCATTACGCATTTAGAAGCTGTTTTGGCAAATGAGGACATGAGAATGGACATCATTAAAACTGAATTGCAAGAAGTAAAAGATAAGTACGGTGATGAAAGACGTTCTGTCATTGAATATTCGGCAGAAGACTTCAGCATCGAAGATATGATACCTGATGAGGAAGTGGTCGTCACCATTTCGCATTTAGGGTACATCAAGCGAACACAGCTTTCTGAATATAGAAGACAGAATAGAGGAGGAACAGGTTCTAAAGGTTCAGCAACTAGAGACGCCGACTTCTTAGAGCATTTGTTTATTGCAACCACGCATAACTACCTCTTGATATTCACTGAAAAAGGGAAATGTTACTGGATGAGGGTATTTGAAATACCTGAAGGAACAAAGACCTCAAAAGGAAGAGCAATTCAAAATTTGATTAGCATTATGCCGGATGATAATGTGAAGGCATACATCTGCGTGAAAGACTTAACAGACGAGGAATACATTAACAATAACTTCATTGTAATGTGTACTAAAAAGGGTGTGATTAAGAAAACGAGCTTAGAAGCCTATTCCAGACCAAGATCAAATGGAATTAATGCAATTACCGTTCGTGAAGGAGATCAATTGTTAGAGGCCAAGTTGACCAATGGGTCTGATGAAATCATGATGGCCATTGACAGTGGTAGAGCAATTAGATTCAACGAAAGTAAGGTTCGCCCAATGGGAAGAAATGCAGCAGGTGTTAGAGGAATTAAATTACCGGAAGACGGAAAGGTTGTAGGCATGATAACAGTGCGCGAAGCAAAAGAAGAAACCGTATTGGTGGTTTCTGAAAAAGGCTACGGAAAACGTAGTTTCTTAAACGATCCTGAAGATGGTTCAGAAATTTATAGAGTAACAAACCGTGGAGGAAAAGGAGTAAAAACCTTGAACGTGACGGAAAAAACTGGAAAATTAATAGCCATCAAGAACGTTACAGATGAAAACGATTTGATGATTATTAACCGTTCGGGCGTTATTATTCGGATTGCGGTGACTGATTTAAGGGTAATGGGACGAGCGACACAAGGAGTTCGATTGATTAACTTGAAAAAGAATGACTCTATTGCGGCAGTTGCTAAGGTTTCTGTGGAAGAAGAGGAAGAAGCTGGCTTAGAGGGAGAAGAAATCTCCAATGAGGAAGGTACCTCTGAATTAAATGAAACAGAAAACGAACCGAAGGAAACAGACGAATCAGATTCAACTGAGGAGGAAACGGAATAGTGGCAAAAAACTTGATACTATTGCCGTAGTAAGTTAAATTTGAAAAAAACAGAAGATGAAAACCAACTTTAAAATAATCTCTTTATCCATTGCTTGTTTAACCTTTGTTGGGGTAACTGCTCAAAAATCGAAAAGGGTAAGTGCCTACAATTATAACAAGTCGTACGAAAGAGACAAAGATTGTAGCGAATTGGTGAATGGGATTGAGGCAATTGAATTGGTAGCCGTGAACCCAGAGACTTCAAAATCTTTAAAAACTTGGTACTACGGTGGTAATTTATACTTTAATGCTGCATTGGCTCCCGATCCAGAGTGTGCCGCTCAGTTCCCCGGTTCGTTAGAAAAATGTTACTCGTATTATTTAGAGGCAATCAAGTACAACATCGAAGCTCCAGGAGCGGCGGAGTTGGACCTGAAAAAAGAAGCTGATCAGATTACGTTTGCGAGCTACATTATGGATAGCAAAACCAGCTACGATGAGTTGTCTTACATGACGGATATTCTGATTCAGAAGTTCCCTTACTTGGCAAATGCCTTTGTCAATAGAGGAGTAGAAAAATTCCAAGTAGAGGACTATGCAAAAGCAAAAGAGTATTCTCAAAATTCTGTTGAAATCAATGCCTTTTTAGGGAGAGTTGATTCCTTAGGTTTGTTCAATTCAGCGCTGTCTGCAGAAAGACTAGAGCAGTATGATGAAGCCTTAGAACTGTATATTGCTTTGACTCAGATTAGGTATGGTGGCCCAAACATTCACTTATACATTGCTAATATTTATAGGACTCAGGGAGATACAGTAAAAAGGGTTGAGGCTATTTCAAATGGACTAAAACAATATCCGAAGAATGCAGATTTAATACGAGAGCAATTAAATCACTTGTTAGTAACAGGTCAAACAGACTCTGCCTTAGCAAGCTTTGATCAAGTACTTGCAAATGATCCAGATAATCCTGCCATGTTTTACAACCGAGGGTTAATAAATGACCAAGTGGGAAATAGAGCGAAAGCAGCAGCTGATTACGAGAAGACACTAGAGTTAGATTCAACCTTTTTTGATGCAGCATATAACCTAGGCGCCATGTATTATAATGTTGCGGTTGAATGGAACAATAAGGCTTCAAATTATGGGTTAAACGAAACTACGAAGTACGAGGAAGCTTCAGCTAAGGCAAATGAATTCTTCTCATTAGCAAAGCCAGCTTTAGAAAAGGCTCATGCAATTGATCCGGAAGATAGAAATACAATAGCGTCATTAACGAAAATCTATGCCATTGAAGGTAACGATGCGAAGTATATGGATATGAAAAAGAAGTTAGGCGAGAAATAAACCACAATCAAAACGATAGTATAAGGCTTTCAAGAAATTGGAAGCCTTATTTTTTTGTTAAAATTCCAGATCATCTAATTTTCTACGGTCTCTTTTAGTGGGTCTTCCCCTAAAACCCTCGTGCCTCATTTGTCGCTGTACTTCTTGCGCTACCGCCAGCGTTTCTAAGTCCGTTTTATCTGTAGTTTCTACCACGTAATCGGTGACTAACTTTGCGCCAACTCGAGATTTTGGAAAATTAAGAACTTTAAATCTTTTCCAAATTGGATTTACACGAAACGAAATTATATCTCCAACCTTAACTTCCTTAGAAGCTTTCACAGATTCATGGTTCAATAAAACCTTATTCGACGAACATTCTTTGCTTGCCAAGCTTCTTGTTTTTAACAAACGAATCGTCCAAATGTATTTATCAATTCTCATAAGTGTATAACAATTGTATTAGTAGAAATGTTGGCGCATAAAAAAACCCTCTTTTATCATCTCGACTTTGCTCGATGAAAAAAGAGGGTTTCTAAATTAATCGTTGATTACTTTACGTGATCTGATAACTCACTTCCAGCTTTAAACTTTACTACATTTTTTGCAGCAATGTTAATTTCTTTCCCTGTTTGTGGGTTTCTTCCTTTTCTTGCAGCTCTTTCAGAAACTGAGAATGTTCCGAATCCAACTAAAGCAACTTTATCTTTTTTGCTTAATGCCTTACCAGTTACGTCTAAGAATGACTCTAAAGCTCTTTTTGCGTCAGCTTTTGAAAGGTTAGCACCTTCAGCCATTGCGTCTACTAATTCTGATTTGTTCATATTTTAAATGTTTGTTAAGTAAATTAGGTTAATACTTCGATGAAGCAGTTGCAAATATAGACTAATACCTATGCGGTGCAAGGTTTTACAGCGAAAACCCCCCATTTTGTTGAAAAGTAGAGCCAATTGTTAATAACGTAGGCGCTTTTCAGCTTGAAAGTACCATGGTTGCAAGGTATGGTTGGATAAATACAGCAATATATGTCATTTTGAAAATGAAAAAACGTAGCCGTTTCTAAACGGAGTCGTTTTGCCCATTCCTAATGGGCCATCAATGACAAGTTCTACATTTCCAAATATCCTTTCTTTTTTTGTTGTACCAAAAATTATAAAGTTTGGTATCGGCTTTTATAAAGTTTAAAATTTCATATTTTTTATCTCCATAAATGACAGATAAAAAATACCGAGTTGAATTCCCTTTCTTAAATAAGTTCTGGACAAAGGGTCATTGGATAAGTTAATAGGATAGTAATATTCTCGATACATTAAGATTCTCCCACTGGATAATATTTAAATATCTTTCATTAGAAATCTCAAATTGCACAACACTTTTGACTGAATCGGATATTTTTATTTCTAACAACAATAAAAGTATCATATTCGATTACAATTTTTGAACTGTTTTCAACGTTAACTCTTCTTTGGTTCTACAATTATCGAATTTTATGTTGGACTCCGTAAACTTGCTTTTCTAATAAATTGTCAATGAATTTAGCGCACTAAAATCGGAAAAATTCTTTCCTGAAAAGTCTAAATAATATCTCGCTCCTTTACCAATGCCAGCTGAAACAAAAGGCATTTTAATACTAAATACAAGCAGAAAAAAGAGCGAGCACTATTTTTACTAAATAGTGCCAAATAACAATTTTTTAAAATACTTTTTACAAGGATTCTATCTATTAATAGGGAGTTTAATTAGCTGGCTTATATTAATTCCAATCTAGTTAAGTACAAATTAGCACTGGTTTAATTTTTTTAAAAATTAAAATGCATTTTGTCTTTGGGTTTTTTGATGTAGGCTGATTTATTAAATTCATACAGCTTAGCTGGTCTTCCTGAATCTTTTCGATATGCTCCAGTTGGCATAACTAGGTCGCTCTTCAAAATCTGTTTTCCGAAATTGGAAGCATCTATCTTTGTCGAAAATGCTTGTTCGTAAATGGTTATAATATCTGTAATGGTAAATTGATCGGGTAAGAACTCGAATACCCTAGGATGACGTAACAAGCCCTTTCTGAATCGATTAAGTATCATCTCCACAATTTGATTGTGATCGTAGCATAGGTTTGGGATATTGTTTAGCGGTTCCCAGCTTAATTTGGAGGACAAGGGTTTTTGAATATTTTGAAATGGAATTAACCCGTAGTAGGAAAAACAAGCAACTCTGCCCAAGGGGTGCCTGTTAACTGCGGTAAAGGCATTTAATTGTTTCCGATAGAAGTCGTTCGTTCCCAGTAACTCAAGCATTAACTTTTTCAAGGCAGCCTCGGTTTCTTCATTAGGTAGAATTATTTTCCCTGGAAGACCTATTTCATTTTGTGAAGGGTATTCTTCTTTTTGCTGTAGAAGTAGAAATAGCTTACCTGATTTAAAGGTAATTAGACCGATGTTGACAGAATAGGCCCCTCTGAAAAAATGCTTAAATTCAAACATAGTGGATTACAATTTATAGAAGGGGCTGATATTTAAAACGATTAGGACTGTTTTGGTAGACTCAAAAAATATTTTTGATTTAAGAGTTTTCCGACTGTAAAGTTAACCTATCTATTTTGTAGGGAGTCTTTTCGTTCAGCTAATATTATTGTTTCTGCTAAAAAACGATTAATAGGTGTTAGAATTTAGAGTATTGTTAAGGATGAAATAAAAAGGGGGATGGAAAGTTATATTAATGCTAAAATTTCTAACTTTTTACCGTAACAAGTAATTTTAAATAAGGGTTAAAAAAAAGGGCAAGTGGAGTTGCCACTTTTACAGCAAATGGTATATTTGCCAACCGAAATTTTGGCGAGGTAGCTCAGCTGGTTAGAGCGTCGGATTCATAACCCGGAGGTCGGCGGATCGTGCCCGCCTCTCGCTACAAGTAACAAAGCCCCGCTAGTCGGGGCTTTGTTGTGTTTGTCAGTTAATTAGGTTTAGAGTAAAACACTAAAAAAGCGCCATTTTAAGGGGTGTGTTTGGAAAGTGTGTTTGGAACGCTTCCATTTTTGCTCCATTTACCCTCCGTTTTACCATCGTATATCAACCCGCTTTTCGGTTCTGTCGCATTAATTAAGAGTAGATATTAAAGATACTTACTTTTGGAGGTAAACCCTCTAGTTATGTTCAAGCATCACAGATATCCAAAAGCAATAATTCTACAAGCAGTATATTTCAAACTGAGATTCACATTAAGTTATAGAGATATTGAAGAACTACTTCAGATTAGAGGTGTTAAAGTAGATCATTCTACAATCCAAAGGTGGGTGTTTAAGTTCAGTCCAATAATCGAAAAGAACATGCATAAAAGAAAGCAGTCAGTTGGCAGCAGTTGGAGGATGGATGAAACCTATATTAAAGTGGGTGGCAAGGACCGATACTTATATCGTGCTATTGATAAGGAAGGAAATACAGTTGATTTTCTTTTAACTAAGAGAAGACAGAGAATGTCTGCTCAGAAATTTTTCAATAAAGCCATTGGAAACAATGGTAAACCAAGAGTCATCAACATTGATAAGAGTGGCTCAAATTATTCAGCTATTAGAGTGGTAAATAGAAGGAATAATTCAGTAAATAAAATCAAGATAAGACAATGTAAACACCTCAATAACATAATTGAACAAGATCATAGAAATATCAAAAGAAGAATAAGCATTTGCACTGGGTTTAAAGATTTTGAATCTGCCCAAAGAACTTTGTCAGGAATAGAAGTGGTAAATATTATTCGGAAGAATCAGATAATTGATCCTAGATCTACTTGTTATAAAACTTTCAAATCTTTGGCCGCTTAGACAAAAAGAATCCTAAAACCTTAGAACTACATTCTATTAATGCGACAGAACCTTTTTACTGACAATAAAGAATTTTACGTTAACAATAATGATTATGAGGCTGTTAACTTGGATGGAAATGAACAAAGTTATTTTAGCCCCGGGTTTTTAAATGATTTATTTGTTTTAGGAGGCGAAAAGGAAGAGTTTTTTAAACTCTCTTCAAACAATTCAAATTTTAAAGAGATTTTGAATTACTCCAAAGATGAAACTTTACTGAACTTTAAATTAAAAAATAGAATCTTAAGTGATGAGGAAATAAATAAAATTAAGCTTATTGAAAATAATTTCATTTTTAATAAACAAGAATTTAGTGGAGGTTCTAAGGTTTATGATTTAAATTTTGAGGAGGAATCTATTTTCTCTAGTTATTTTGAATCTACACTTCGTAATACAAAAGATGAAATTCACGATTTGGTTAAGAAGAAACTAGGTTTTTTGGATGAAGAATTAGATGTTGAAATAGGGACAAATTTTAATTTATTTATAAATGGATTTGTAAAAAAAGGAATCGAGCACTGCTTCCTAGAAGTAGATAAAAATTTCAATAATAAAAAAATAGAATTTATCCCTTCTGTTCGATCAATACCGAATAGATTCGTTTCAAGAAATAATCTAGCAACCTACTTTGATACGTTAATTGACAAGGTAAACTCTTCATCTTTTGGAAATTTAGATAGCCTCAATCATTGGGTAAAAGAATTTAAAATTGCAGATGAAATAACAATTGACAGTTTTGGTAGTTCTGGTGTAAGTGAAATAAGCTTAATTAAAGGTGATAAAAGGGTAAATCTAACAGATGTAGGTTATGGTGTTTCGCAACTCTTACCAATACTAATTAGGCTCTGTTTATTCGACGATAAGTTTGTTATAATTGAGGAGCCTGAAACTAATTTACATCCTGCATTACAATCCAAATTAGCAGACTTTTTGATCAGTACAGGTAAAAACAGAACAATAATGGTAGAAACTCATTCAGAATATTTAATAAGGAAACTACAAGTTCTAATCAATAATAAATCTTGCAAAGGTGACGATCTAATTATTCATTATTTTTTCCCACCATCAGATATTCCTGAAAGAGAAAGACAGGTAAAAACAATTAATTTTAAGAAGAATGGAATAATAGACGGTGCTTTTGGCACAGGTTTTACAGACGAAGCAAATAACCTTGCTTTTAGTCTATTTCAAATGACAAAGAGTCAAGAAAATTGATGTATAAAATCCCAACATTTGCATCGATTAAAACTCTAGAAAAGACGTTTCAGAAAATAAAAGAAACTAATTTCAATGAACTCTTTATTTCAGATCTTCAAGAAATTGATAGTGCTGTTGCAATTCTAAATTTGTTATATAAGAATTGTCATTTGTATTATGATGATGATCACCTTTTAAAACAGTTTCATCATGAGAAGAATCCATTCTTTGCAAAACTAATTGATGCGCATGTTCATGGTCAAATCAAGTTAGAAGATTTTAGTGCGAATTTTAATGAAATATTAGAAAATATCGAGGCATTAGAAGAGCAAGGTGGAAGCTCTGTTCATCTTTATGAAGGAGGTATTGCTAGTTCTAATAAGGGGTACTTGAACCTAAATACTACAATTAAAGATAAAATGTTGGTATTTTCAAGGTCAATAGATTTTAAAGTTGATCAAAATCCAACCAATAATACATTTACGGGATGGGAATTTCTAAAGAAGATTGAGCTACCAATAAATGCCGCAGTAATAGTTGATAATTACATTATTGCGAACTTTGAAAAGTGGGAGCATAACTTATTTGAAATCTTAAGAAATTTAATCCCTCACGAACTTAATAATACTTTTCATTTAACGCTTTTCTCTTCTAGTTATGGCAAGGATCCTAGTTACATTGAAATGAAATTAAAGAAGATTACTACTTTTATTAATAATTTAAACAGACCTTTTAATATAGAAACTAACCTATATATTGTTGGTAACCATAAAAATCATGATCGTCAAATATTTTCTAATTATTACCGATTGGTCTGTGGTAGATCATTTGACTTTTACAATAACCAAGGGATTATAAATGCAGGGACTTATCTAAATTATTTCCCCCTAAATTCAGAAGTCAATCTTTCTTATTTTAATGAACTAGAGTCATTTAGATTAATTGCTAAAGATCCTGCCTATCAATCATTTTTTGGAAGTAAGGTCATGAATAGACTACTAATATAACTGAGTTTTTAAAGTTGTTGACTTATGATAATATATGAGAAGTGTAACTGTTTTGAAAATAAGAACTAGCTGTCTATTCGGTACATCACCAGCTTACTAAACTTTTCCCTTGAAGGAACCATCTCATCTTAACGATCAATCTAACCACCCTAAATCAAATTAGAAACTCAATGCCTAGTGCCTAACATGCAAGACAGATACTCCAACAAAAGGATGTTTGGAATTTCCCAACTCTTCAACATCTCCTATTTTGCTTTCTTGCGGAAGTATGCAGCCGTTAAAAAGGAATTTCAGCTAATGAATTATGGCATTACCAGATTCGAAGTCCGTAACATTCCAATAGGTAGTGATCGTTTTTATGTTTGTTTTCCGCAATGTTGTTTGGCTCATGGTTATGATGCAATTCGAAATAAGAAAGGGGAGGTGATAGAGCTAATCAACCGGCAAGAAGCGAAGTTTCAAGAGGAAGTGGATAGTTATATTGACATGACAGCGGAACCAGAAGAAGAGCATGTATTAGTAGAAAATACATATCCTACCGCAGATCCATATTACCGAGGAATATATATTTACGAAGATGAGAAGCTGAACTTTCAACCAGGCAACTCCTTTTTAGCGAAAAAGGAGAAGGCGGCGGCGGCGGTGAATGAACTTAGAAATAATGAGGGTAGCATCTTTCTAAATGTAAAACAACTTAGAGCGTGGCTAAGAAAACACAGTTCCTTTTACTGGGGCTTGCAGTTGCAATGGAACTATAAGGCATTTTCAGAATTCTATCATTGGTATTTTCACCTGCAGTTTTTGGCTGAAGAAATAGACAATACGCTCACAGCAAAACAAGCAGTTGAGGAATATATTCCTTTTGATGACGATTGGCTTTACAAATACGATCGATTTTTCTATTGTAAGTTCAACTTTCAACATAGAGAATACAGCATTTGGTCGGAAAATCCTTTTATTCTTGAACAGACTTACCAGTCAATATACCTCGTGGGAGAAGAGTTTAAGTACTTGTATAAGTTTTCCATTATGTTCGAACGGGAAACAAAAAGATATCAAAAAGAAGAAGAAGAAGAAGAGTTTTAGAATAATTGAGCTCAACCGGCTTTCAAAGAAGAGAGTCATCGTAAAAAATAAAGCGTTGCACTAAATGAACTGTGCGAGTGGATTTGGGGGAAACTTGCCGGAGCGAGTGCATTCTCAGCTCATTTTACTACTGTGGCTCTCCAACTTTTAAGAAGGATAGAATGTTCATTTTTTATCGAAAAAATTAGACATTTTACGTATGTTTAGAAGGTATATTTATTTCAAAATAAACTAGTTAGCTATTCAATACAATCAAATAGTTGCAATTAAAAAAACACTCACCTCTGTCTGTTTTTAACCATCAATCAAGTATTAACTCCTGCAAGAATCTCAGAACATAGAATGAGAAAAGCCAGTTGCTAAACTTAATAGCTCAATTAAGTTGGATGTGTAATCGATTTGGAATACAAGAGTAAGTAAGAAGAATTTGCTGAAGCAATTTTTGAAAAGTTGTTGAAAGTGGATAATTAATTAAAACGAACAGTTGAACAGAAGAGGTCGCATATAAAAAAGTAATATTTATTGAAAGCCAATACAAAACAGACGGTCATGCACCGTACAAAGTAGTAGCAGACGATTTAGGTATTGAAGTTGCCAAAGAATCAAGCTGATAGTATCTCCATTCAAAAGGAAATACTCTGTCACGCGCTTTTGGAGCAATGGAACATTACCTCTCCTGCATTTTCTTGGTTACAATTGCCTAAACAATTAGTGCAAAAAGACGTGAAGAGGGGTGGAACTCTGCCGTTTCATTTTGGGTCCTCTTTTCTTGAAAACTCGTTTGACCTTTCGGATTTTTTCGCATTAGATAAAAAGGTAAATCACAGATAAGTTGAAAACATAGACGACCTTTTTTAAACTGCACTTTTTAGGAAATCAGAAACTTTCTCGGCTACAGGTGCACACAATAGTTTACTTATTTTAAGTGCATTGTCTACCTACTTGCCTTTCCGAACAGCCAGCATGCTGGTAATTTTACCGGCTGTTACCTCGTAAATAACAACCAGCTCATAGGGCTCATCGCTGCCCAGAGCTCCGGTAATGTATTCATGATCCATCACTTTATTATCAAATGCAATCCGATTTAAAATTTTGGAATGCAAGGTGGGCGAAGCCTTGAAATAGGGCTCGTATACTGCACGTACTTCCGCTAGTCCCGATGCATTTACTTTGCCATTGTCAAAATCTTTTAGCTGAATGTCTTCCGAAAAATGGGACATAAATTCGTCGATGTTAACGTTGTTGTATGCTTTTACGCTCGCTTTAACCACATCAATGGGTTTTGCTTCTTGCGCAGTTACATGGAGGCAGAAGAAAAGGGAAACAAGGAGAGGAAGCATTTTTTGTATCATAAGGCGCTGTTTAATAGCGGTCAAAGATAAGCGAAAATCTTATTCTACTTTCATTACAACTCATTAAATACATTCAATTATCTTTGCACAAAAAATGAATTACAATACCAGAAAATGGGTGAAGCCTGAGGATTTAAATCCGAACAACAATTTGTTTGGCGGTAGGTTATTGCAGTGGATCGATGAAGAGGCGGCTTTGTATACGATGATTCAATTTGGCAATCGAAAAATTGCAACCAAATTCATGTCGGAAGTGAACTTTGTAAGTTCTGCAAAACAAGGCGACATTGTCGAATTGGGAATGGAAGTAAAAAAATTCGGAACCACCTCTATTACCTTAAGCTGTGTGGCCCGTAATAAAATGACGCAGCGACCAATTGTTACCATTGAGAACATTACCATGGTAAATTTGGGCGAAGATGGAAAACCAAAAGCTCACGGAAAGACGGAAGTAACTTATAATCAATAGACAACACTATGAAAAATATTATTTTAACAACGCTCGCGTTAAGCCTAACCATTTCAACTTTTGGCTGGGGTCAAACAGGGCATAGGGTTATTGGCAAAATAGCGGAGAATCATCTAACGGCGAAGGCAAAGAAGGGTTTACAAAAAATTATGGGCCACGAGTCCTTGGCAGAGGCTTCTACTTGGATGGACGAAATAAGAAGCGATGAAAAGTACAACTATGCAAAAACTTGGCATTACGTAACTGTGCCGGAAGGCAAAGACTATGCAACAGCAGAACACGAAGAGAAGGGAGATATTTACGAGGCCATTGGCAGAATGACTGCCCTTCTGAAAAGTGATACAGCAACAAAAATTCAAAAAGTAGAAGCCGTGCGCATGTTAACACATTTGGTAGGCGATATACACCAGCCATTACACGTTGGAAATGGGCAAGATAGAGGCGGAAATAACGTAAAGATTAAATGGTTTTTCGACGACTCAAACTTGCACCGCATTTGGGATTCGGGAATCATCGATGAGAAAAAAATGAGCTATTCAGAAATTGCAGAAATAGTAGACCATCCTGTGGATGCTAACAAAGACGTTTTACGCTCTACAGATTTGGACCTTTGGGTGAAAGAAGCAGTGGAGTTGAGACCTCAAATCTATGCCATCGGGGAGAAGGAATATTTATCCTACGAGTACATGCACGAAAACTGGGGAACTGTGAAAACCCAATTGTATAAAAGTGGCCTTCGGTTGGCTGAACTACTGAATGACATTTATGGATAAGCAGCACTACAAAAAGCAACTCAACATTTTTGCAAAGATTAGCTTTTTCGAAGGCGTTTCATTTGTCGTTCTGCTGTTTGTTGCCATGCCCTTAAAGTATGCTCTTGACCTGCCATTGGCAGTAAAGTATGTTGGTTGGGCGCACGGCGCTTTGTTTGTGGCCTATGCTTTCCAATTGCTCTATGTTGGCGTTAGCTTTCAATGGAAATTCACAAAAGTGCTGCAATACGGCATTTGCTCCCTAGTACCTTTTGCGCCATTTTGGGTAGAAAGACAAGTAAAAAAACAAATTGAAACAGTTTAACCGTTCATTCAACAACCAGCTTTCTGTTGAAACCTTAATTTCGGCGATATTATGAATAAAATGGATTTTGAAGACATACGACCTTATCACGATGGTGAGGTAAAAGAAAAAATTGAGCGTTTATTGGGAGAGGATCAGTTTTGCCAAATTATTCAACAGGTGATGCCAGAGATTCCATTTCCTATGTTTGAAAGGCAAATGCGCGGGATCAATACCATCTTTGATTTTCAAACCAAGGTAGTTGTTCCCTTGTTGGATAAACTACTTTCTCAATCAACACAAGGCCTAAGCTATTCGGGGCTTGAGAATTTGGATAAAGACAAAAACTACTTATTTGTATCTACCCACAGAGATATCGTTTTGGATTCTGCCCTAATGGATTATGTACTCTTAAAGGAGGGCTTTAACACGGCAGAAATTGCAATTGGCGATAACTTGATGAAAATTCCATGGATTGTTGATTTGGTGAAGTTAAACAAGACGTTTATTGTGAAACGATCGCTATCGAAAGATCAAAAATTAGACGGTTCAAATCAACTTTCGAATTACATTAACTACACCATTAAAGACAAAGGGGAGCACATTTGGATTGCCCACAAAGCCGGTAGAAGTAAAAACGGCAACGACAGAACCAATGCAAATATTTTAAAGATGTTCAATTTGGGCGGTGCTTCAGATAGTGCCATTGAAAATATGACAAATTTGAACATTTGCCCTGTTTCTATTTCATACGAATACAACCCCTGTGATGCCTTAACCTTGCCGGAGTTAATGACCGTTTCTAAAGGGGAGAAGTATGAAAAGCAGCCAATGGAAGATTTAATTCACATGGGCGAAGGTTTGCAAGGAAGAAAAGGGAAAGTAGAGGTAAGTTTTGGTAAACCACTCAATGATTTACTCGAAGGGAAGGAGCTTCCACAAACGAATATTGAATTATTTCAATTCATGGCAAAAACAATTGATCGTGAAATTCATGATTCTTACAAATTGATGCCTACCAACTACATGGCATTTGATTTATTGAACGGCTCTGCTGCTCATGCAGCACAGTATTCAGAGGAAGAAAAAGAAAAATTTGAGCAGTACGTAACTAAAAAGTTAGAAGCAATTGAGGGTGACGAAGTATTTAAGAGGGAAACCTTCTTAAAAATGTATGCCTACCCGGTGATGAATAAAGAAGCGTAGTGCTTTCAGCATTTAGTTTATTTTAAAATGCTCTAAATAGCTGTCAACTATTTCGTCCCGATTAACGACTTCAATCCACTGGATAATGTTGATTCCAATCGGTTTCCAACTTTCAACATAGAACCCGTGAAAGTCGTACAAGGAGCACAAAAAACTTCCGTGATGGCGATTGGCAAGATGCTTTCCATCCTTTCTCAGAACTTCGTACTTCTTTTTTAGTTTTAGCTGACGGAAATCTTCTTTTTTCACTTGAATAAACTTAGAGTATGAAAATTAAACAATCGGAGGAACTTTTTGATTTGCTGGAAGCAAAATATCACTTGTACAACCAAAGTGATTTTGTTGAACAAGATCCCATTTCTATTCCTCACCAATTTAGTCAAAAAGAAGACGTGGAAGTTGCAGGGTTTTTAGCCGCAACTATTGCCTGGGGACAGCGTGTTACCATTATTAACAATGCCAATCGGATATTGAAAATTATGGACTACGCCCCGCACGATTTTATTTTGAACCATACTCAAAGTGACTTGGATCGAACAGCGGGCTTTGTCCACAGAACCTTCAATTCACTCGATTTACAGTTCTTTTTTAAATCCTTACAAAATATATATCGAAACCACGGAGGTTTAGAAACTGCCTTTTTGCAAAAAGCGGGATCAGAGAATTCAATTTCTAATTTTAAGCAGCTTTTCTTTTCCATCAACCACGAAAAACGAACGCAGAAACACATTGCCGATCCCCTAAAGAAGTCAACCGCCAAACGCATTAATATGTATTTGCGATGGATGGTGCGAACTGACAAAAACAGTGTAGATTTTGGAATTTGGAAAACCCATCAAGCCAAGGATTTAATGATACCCTTGGATGTGCATACCGGAAATGTCGGAAGGAGTTTGGGTTTGCTCATCAGAAAACAAAACGATTGGCAAGCAGTAGAGGAGTTGACCGCTTCCTTGAGACAGTTCGATTCAAAGGACCCAGTGAAGTATGATTTTGCCTTATTTGGAATGGGCGTGAATGGAGATGTTTCGGGTTTTTAATTTTGTGTCATAAGTTTTTACTGAAATTAGATTTTTAGTGGTTCATTTTAGTTGTCCAACAGACTCTTCAACATTTTCCTGAATTGCATGCTGATAGGTATTAGTTGTTGTATCTAGGTGATCCATATCCATTGGGAAACTAAGGCTTTTGTTTCTCTTTGTTTTTCCTAGACAAAAAAGAAACAAAAAGTCAAGACAAAAAAAGCTCGCACCGCGTTTTTGTAATGCTACCCAACCTATTTGCCGAAATTATTTTTAAGGTGTAGCAAAGGAATGATTTGAACTTGTGGCATGATTCCTTTTTACAAGAAGACCCCTTTTGCATACTGATAGCTGTTGAATGTTGTTGTATCTAGGTGATCCGTATCCATCGGGAAACTAAGGCTTTTGTTTCTCTTTCTTTTTCCTTGACAAAAAATAAACAAAAAGTCAAGACAAAAAAAGGCTCGCACCGCGTTTTCACTTACAGCCCAACCTATTTGTCGAAATTATTTTTAAGGTGTAGCAAAGGAGTGATTTGAACTTGTGGCATGATTCCTTTTTACAAGAAGCCCCCTTTTGCATGCTGATAGCTGTTAGTTGTTGTTTTACCTAGGTTTTCCCGTATCCATTGGGAAACTAAGGCTTTTGTTTCTCTTTCTTTTTCCTAGACAAAAAAGAAACAAAAAGTCAAGACAAAAAAAACTCGCACCGCGTTTTTGTAATGCTACCCAACCTATTTGCCGAAATTATTTTTAAGGTGTAGCAAAGGAATGATTTGAACTTGTGGCATGATTCCTTTTTACAAGAAGATCTCTTTTGCATGCTGATAGCTGTTGAATGTTGTTGTATCTATGTGATCTGTATCCATTGGGAAACTAAGGCTTTTGTTTCTCCTTCTTTTTCCTAGACAAAAAAGAAACAAAAAGTCAAGACAAAAAAGGCTCGCACCGCGGTTTCACTTGCCACCTATTAATAGGGTAGATGCCAATTCTTCAACTAAGAACCAACTCTCTTAGTTTTATAGCCCTTTTTTACCAATAGTTCCATCACTTTTTCTCGTTTGTCGCCCTGAATAATGATTTCACCCTCTTTACTGCTTCCTCCAACGCCACAGGCAGCCTTCAAGCTTTTACCCAAGTCTTTTAAGTCCTCATCGGTTCCTACAAAGTTTTTCACCACCACGGCCACTTTTCCGCCCCGGTTTTTCTTGTCTAAATGAACTTCTAAAAGTTGTTTATCAGGGGCTAGGGTCTCTTGATCTTCCTGGTCAGAATCCTCTTCAAAATCAGGATTGGTAGAGTACACAATGAATTTATTCTTGGCATTTTTTCCCATGCATCAAAGGTATTAAATAACTTATTATTTTATTTATATGCATATCTGCTGCGCTTCAAAAAATAATTTTACCTTTGTCGTCCGGTTTCGTCCGGGCCTTAATGGTTTGCAATTTCGATTGTGATTAAAAGGGAATTCGATGTAATTTCGAAACTGTTCCCGCAGCTGTAAGCTCCATTAACCAATGGCCAATTATGCCACTTTCTGTTATCCAACAGATGGGAAGGCGGTCAGAGGGGAGTAAGTCAGAAGACCTGCCTTTAAGTAATGCTTTCGGGAATAAAAGTGAAGCGCGAGCTTGCCCCATTTGGGCTTCTTACTCTTTGTGATTTTCTCGGTTTAACTTATTTATTAACAGGTGGTTGGCTTTAAAAACTAAAATTAGCTAAGCATCATAAAAAAAACCGAATATGAAAAAAATTACTTTTTCAATTGCTCTCTCAGTAATAACCTTAGCGAGTGTTGCTCAAAAAACCGTGTTAGTAAATGGCGGAAGATATGGTAACCAAGCAGAAAATGTAACAGTTAGTGTGTACGACACTCAAACTGGAGTTTCAACAACCATCGATACCATTCACACGCAGTCTGTTCAAGATGTTTTAGTAGATGGTAATATCGCCTTTGTTGCTGCACAGGATTCAATTGTGAGATACAATTTATCCAGCAACACAAGAACAGCGGCAGTTAAATTTGCAGGAGCAAGTACAAAATCGCTAGCGCTAGCGGCTAACAACGAATTAATCGTTTCAAATTGGTACGGTAGAACTTCGAATAACGTCTACATCTATAACCAAACAACGCTAAATTTATTGGACTCTATTAATATTCCCTCTGGCGTAACATCAATGTTAGTTGAACCTGCCAATGATTTGCTAATTGTAAATCAAAATCAATCTACTGGCGCACCAAATTATCAGGATACCTTAGGGAGCATCGTTGCGGCAACTATTTCGAATAGAACAGTGATTTCTCCAATAACTACCTCTGGTTATTCGGGAGATGTAGGCCAATTAATTGCAAAGCCAAATGGCACCGGGGCATATGCGTTTAATTCGGTAAGTAACACCATTATAGATGTTGATGCTGCCACCTTTCCGCTTGTTACGACGACACTAACAACTTCTAATCAAAATTTTAAACTCAACGGAAGGTCAAACTATGAAGTAAATGGCGACACGTTATTTTTAAGAATGAACCAAGGGATTGGAGCAATGAACCTTAGCAACCTAGCGCTGATTGATTCAAATTTGGTAGATACTGTTGTTACTGCATTTGCCTACGATACCACCAATTTTAAATTTTATGTTACGGCAACTGATTTTTTCAGTTACACTTCTGGCAAAATTTACGATCGAGTAGGGAACTATTCGGGTTCGTTTGCAACAGCTTCCTCGCCTGAAGCAATTGCCATGAACTACAACCAAACAACTGGTATATTGGCATTTTCTACCAAAGAAAATATCTCCTTTTCAGTTTATCCAAACCCTGCGACAAATCAATTTTCTGTTGATGCAGAATTGAGTACAGAAACGGTGATTCAAATTTTAAACTACAAGGGTCAACTGGTGAAAGAAGTACATCAATTGAATGCCTCTAACCAAATTGATATTAGCAATTTAAGTTCAGGTATTTATTTTGTAAACCTCAGAACGAACAACACAGTATCCACTCAAAAATTGATGGTTAAATAAGGTGAGAATAACCCTATTCATAACATGTTTAGTAGGATCCTTGAGCAGTTTTGCTCAAGGTCCTTTTTCTCCTCAGGCAAATCAACTGGGAACTTCGGCAATCCATGCCGATTCCAGTGTATTTGTGGCGTGGGCGAATAGAATTGAGGTGCTACGAGGAAAGCAGGACATCGCAGTTCCAACCTCAGACACAACAACAGTTGGGAATTGGACACATGCGATTGGAAAGGCCCAAGGAACTGTTGTTAGTCTAGGAGATTCTGGTGTTGCAACAGTTGAATTCGAAGGGTTGATATACAATGGTGTAGGACCTGATTTTGCAATTTTTGAGAATGCTTTTAACCATAGCTTTTTAGAATTAGCCTTTGTTGAAGTAAGTTCTAATGGCATTGATTTTTATCGTTTTCCGTCTCATTCCCTTACCGACACGGCTGTTGCTGTAGGTTCGTTTGGCTCAATTGATCCGACAGCCATTCACAATTTGGCAGGAAAATATACCGCTAATTATGGAACGCCATTCGATTTAGCGGATTTAGATACCATTCCAGCATTAAACCTTATGTCCGTCAGCCATGTTCGCATAGTGGATGTGGTAGGCAGTGTAAGCGGGAACCACTCTCAGCGAGACAGCAGAGGTCGGAAAGTAAACGACCAATATCCTACCGCTTTTCCTTCGGGAGGATTTGATTTAGATGCCGTTGGAGTTATTTACATGAAAGCACTTGGTGTGTCAGAGAACTACACTCGGTTGGAACTGTCGGTGTATCCCAACCCTTCCAATGGCTTTTTTTACGTGAAATTAGATAACAACGAAACATTGCAATATGAATTGCGCGACTATGCAGGCCGCTTAATGCAGGTTGGTAAGCTCACCGGAAATACGGTTGATTGCACTTCCTTGAAAAGAGGGATGTACCTCTTGCATTTAATTGGAAAAGAAAAGCACTGCACTCGTAAAATTGTTATTCAATGAAAAGAGTAGGAACCATCGTATTTTTTCTGATGGCGACTACTACATGGGCTCAAAACACCCCTTCTGATACGGTAAAAATTAAACAAGTCACGGTCAAAAGTATCCCGATTAAATCAAATCAAGAGCGACTAGATTCAGCCATTCTCAGCGATCCTCAACATTTGAATTTAGGGGACTTACTATCAAAAAAGTCTCATTTATTTATAAAATCTTATGGCATTGGTAGTTTGGCAACCATCTCATTACGAGGAAGTGGAAGTGGACATACCCAATTGAATTGGAATGGTATTTCATTGAACTCTAGCATGAATGGCACAACTGATTTAGCACTCTTTCCACTCTTTTTTATGGATGAAGTAAGTTTGAATTACGGACTCAGCAGCTCCATTGACGGAACAGGAGGAATAGGCGGATCCGTCAACATTTCTACCGTGCCACAATTTAAAAAGCAGTTGAATGTTGTTGTTTCGTCAAACGTTGGAAGTTTTGGCCAACAGCAGTTGCAGGCAAAAGTGAAGCTTGGCAAAGAGAATTTTCAATCGATTACCAAGTTAATTCACCACCAGGCTGACAATGATTTTGAGTACAAAGATTTGACCCTTGAAGGGTTTCCCACACGAAAAGTTAAAAATGCCAGTTTACTTCAAAAAGGGGTCATGCAGAGTTTCTTTTTAAAGTTCAATAAAAATCAGCTGCTGGAAGCAAATTTGTGGTGGTTTGATTCTGAGCGAAATTTACCGCCTTTAATTACCCTGCGAGAAAATACTGAATTTCAAGAAGATATTTCCATAAAAAGCCTCGTTAAGTATTCTAAATATTTCGATAACAGCACATTAAAGCTAACTGCGGCCTACCTCGATGATCAGTTGAATTATGAAAATCAACGGGCTGGAATTGCTTCTAAGTCGGAAACCAAAAGCCTGAGAACAAGGGCAGATTACGAGTTTGTTCTCAAGAAGATTAAACTTCATTCTCAAGTAAAATTTGAGAACAACAGGGCAACGGCAGATGGTCTAAGTGAGGAAGTAGTGCAAAATCGACTGGAACTTTTTTTTAAAGCCGAAAAAAACATCACCAAACAATTAAATGCAAACGCATCCATCCGCAGTCTGCAGGTTCTGCAGAAGCAGAGTTACTTTTTGCCTCAGCTGCGATTTGATTATCAGTTTAGAAGGTCAAATTTAAAACTATTTGCGCTTGCAGGAAAAAATGTAAGCTATCCTAGCTTGAATGATTTGTACTACCAGCCTTCCGGAAATAGTAGGTTGGAAGCGGAGGAAAGTGAGAGCGTTGAAGTTGGAACTGCGCATGAAATAGAACTTATAAAAGACAAGTTAGTGGTACATTCAAGTGCCACGCTTTTTTACACAAACATTGAGAATTACATTCAATGGGAGCCAACTGCTTTTGGCTTTTGGAGGCCCAGCAACCTCGAAGCAGTGGAAACTAGGGGAGCAGAGTTTTTTATCGCCATAAAGCAACGGCAGGGAAAACTTAAAAAGCAGTTGACTGCAACTTATTCTTACACTTCCTCCAAAAATTACGAAAAACAGCATGAGTTTGACAGGTCAAGCGGAAAGCAGTTGATTTACATACCGGAGCACAAAGGAAATGTCAGCCTCAACGTAGAGTACAAAGCATCGGCGATTAACCTGAACTATCAGGTGCTTGGCATCCGCCACCTTAGCTCGGATAATGAAGAATTACTTCCCCGTTATTCCCTGTTAGATGTTGGTTTTAGTCAGCAGTTCAATCGCGCTGGGAAACACCCAATAACCCTATCCGTGGGAGTTAAAAATGTATTAAATGAGGAGTATCAGGCCATAGAATGGCGGCCGATGCCCAATAGAAATTATTTTATAAAAATGGTCTACCAATTTAAAACATGAAGCAGCTATTTTATCTTTTTGTGGCACTGTCTCTTTTTTCTTGCCGAACAGGTGATGAGCAAGATTTACCTATAATCGTTGGAGACGCGAAGGTTTTAATCTTAAACGAGGGGAATTTTAATTTTGGAAATGCAAGTTTGTCCCTCTACAACCAAAATGAGAAAACCGTTGATGCAAGCGTATTTCAGTCGAACAATCTTGGTCGTCCAATTGGAGACGTAGTTCAATCGGCTGTGCAAATTGGCGAAGAGCTGTTTGTGGTTGTAAATAACTCGAGTAAAATAGAGGTTCTTAATGTTGCTAGCTTAACGTCAATTGCCTCTATCCAACAACTGAATTCTCCGCGCTATATCGCAGTCGCTAGCGCTAAAAAAGCTTACGTGAGTGATTTGTACGAAGATAAATTATACGTGATTGACCCGAGTAGTAAACAGCTTTTAAAAACCATTGAAACGAAAGGCTGGATAGAAGAAATGGCCCTTGCCAATAATAAACTGTACCTCACACATGTAGACAGCAATCAGCTTTGGGTATTAGACAGCAGTGCCGATTCAATACTGAAGAAAATTGACCTGCACGAGCAGCCTCAATTTATTGAAATTGATACAAATCAACACGCATGGATTGCCTGTGGAGGGGGATTCAATGGAGGAAAGTCTGCACTTTACTGCATCCAGACTTCCAACGACTCCATACTCTCGGTTTTTGAAGGTGCAGCAGTGGAAGACAAAATTGGAGAGTTGGAGATGAACTCAAGCAAAGATGAACTTCACTTTTTGGGCAAAGACGGCTTGTATGCCATGAATATAAAAGAAATAGCGTTGCCGAGTACAGCCAAAATAGCGAAAGGAGATCGATTGTTTTATGGGTTTTCAATTGATCCTGAGACCGATGAAATTTACATAAGCGATGCAATAGATTATCAGCAAAAAGGAGTCGTATACCGATATAACTATCAAGGGGTAGAATTAGATGCATTTAAAGTGGGAATAATTCCGGGAGATATTGTATTTTTAAAATAATGGACTATTACCCGAATAGAATTGTTTGTTTAACGGAAGAAACCACGGAGTTGCTTTACTTAATTGGTGAGCAAGATCGTATTGTTGGAATTTCTGGATTTACAGTGCGCCCTAAAAGAGCTAGAAAAGAAAAGCCGAAGGTTTCGGCATTTATCGATGCAAACATAGATGAAATCTTGGCGCTAAAGCCCGATCTAGTCATTGGGTTTTCGGATATTCAAGCAGATATTGCTCAAGAATTGATTAAAAAGGGCATTACGGTTTGGGTCAACAATCATCGGAGTGTTGAAGAAATCATGAAAATGATAGTGCAGCTTGCAGCCTTGGTAGGAAGAACTGAAACAGGTTTGGACCTTGTACACCATTATCAAAAAAGAATACTCGAAATACAACAAATTACTGCCCAGTGGAAGACCAAGCCAAAGGTATATTTTGAAGAGTGGTATGACCCATTAATCAGTGGAATACAATGGGTAAGTGAATTGGTTGAGCTGGCCGGAGGAATTGATTTATTTGTCGAAAATGGAAGAGAAAGTTTGGCAAAAAATAGAATTATTGAACACCATAAAGAAGTGCTGACAAGGAAACCTGATGTTATTCTAGCATCTTGGTGCGGAAAGAAATTCAAGCCAAAGCGCATGTTTGAGCGAGAAGGATGGAAAGATACACCTGCCTTTCAAAAAAATGAATTTTATGAAATTGATTCAGGCATCATTCTTCAACCAGGCCCGGCAAGTATATCTGAAGGCCTAGAAATAATGCATAAAATTTTCTCAGATTGGATACAAAAATATGGAGATCAACAGGCCTAGGTTATTTTTTAATTGGAGTAGTGGCAAGGATTCTTCATTCGCGCTATACAAGTTGCTACAAGGAGGAAAATTTGAAATAGCGACTTTATTAACCACCGTTGGTGCAGAAACCAAGAGGATTGGCATGCACGGCCTGAGGGAGTGTTTGTTAAAACGACAAGCAGAAGCAATCGGTATTCCGTTGGAGATTATTTACCTATCGAGTTCAACCACACACGAGGCGTACAATCTGCTGATGAGCAATACTATGGAACGCATGAAAAGCAAGGGCATCTATTATACAGCTTTTGGAGATATTTTTTTGGAAGATTTAAAAGCATACCGAGAAAATGAATTGGCGAAAGTGGGAATAAAGGCTGAATTTCCGCTGTGGAAAAGAGATACTAAAGAATTGATTCTTGAGTTTATAGCACTGGGTTTTAAAACAAAAATAGTTGCGGCAGATGCCAGCTATTTTGACAAAGATTTTGTAGGTAAGGATCTAACTAAAGAACTGATAAATAGCTTGCCACCCGAGGTAGACCCCTGTGGGGAGAATGGAGAGTTTCATACGTTTTGCTATGACGGCCCACTATTTAAGGCTCCAGTTGTTTTTGAGAAAGGGGAAAAGGTGAAAAAGAGTTACGCTAACCCAACTAAGCCTGAGGAAGAGATACACTTCTGGTTCTGTGATTTAATCTAAGTATTTGTACCTTTTGAGACAATTTATGTATTGCTTTTACGATATTTGTTTACGGGACTAAAACCTAAGATTTGAGAGGATTTATTAAGTATTTATTTGCACTTCTGTTGCTGATTTCATTTCAGCAAGTCCATGCACAGTTTCGTTTAATTATGGAAATTGCTGTAACAGATGAAGGGAAGAGGCTGTCCGGCGCTGAAATTAAAGTCTATAAAAACGGTTCATTAGTAGAAACTGTTTCAACCGATAGTAAAGGATTGGCTGACATTGCATGCGATCCCAATTCAATTTATTCTATCGAGATTGGTGGGAACAGGGGAATGGTGAAGAAAAAGATTGAAGTAAACACCAAAGATGTTACTCTGGAGAGCGCAAAAGGCGATATTTTCTTTCCCGCAACCGTTGAACTATTTGAAAAAATAGAAGGAATGGATGTTTCCATTTTAGACGAGCCAATTGGTAAAATTAAGTTCGATGATAAATACGGTGATTTTGATAGCGATGCAGCTTACACCAAGTCCGTTCAAAAGCGGCTTACGGATTTAGAAGCAGATTTTCTTGCCAAAAGGGCTGATGATCAAGCGAATAAGGCAGATGCAATGAAGGCCTATGATGCGGCCATTAAAATCGCTGATAAGGCATTTTCCTCAGAAGAATGGGAGCAGGCCGCGGAGCAATATCGAATCGCCGAGAAGGTGAATCCCGATCCATTAGAAACCTATCCGAGTTTTCAGTTAGCTGAATTAAAAACCAAGCTGATAAAAATTGAAGCAGATAACAAACGCTACAATGAAGCGGTTGTAAAAGCAGACGCTGCTGTGGCTTCCAAAAACTATGAAATCGCCATAGCGGAATTCAAAAGAGCTTCAGGCTACAAGCCGAATGAGGACTATCCTCAAAATAAAATTAAAGAGGTTCAAGGAATTTTAGCCAATTCCATGAAGGTAGAGCAATCGTATCTTGCAGCAATAGAGCAGGGTGATAACGCGCTTAAAATAAACGATATAAAAAGCGCAAAATTGGCTTTCGAAGAGGCAGCAGGGTTAAAGCCTGAGGAGTCTTATCCAAAAAACAAGATTGCAGAAATAGATGATATTTTAGCCAAGCAAGAGGCTAAAAAGGCGGAATATGAAAATGCGATAGAAGAAGCAGATGCAGCATTGGCTGCAAAAGACTACGAAACAGCTAAAACGTCGTACAAAAAGGCTTCTACCGTCCGTCCAACCGAGCAATATCCAAAGGATCAAATGACCCGGGTAGATGGCTTAATTGCCGGAGCTGTTAAATTAGAGCAAGACTACTTAGCTGCAGTAGAAAAGGGTGACAATGCCCTCAAAACAACAAGCTATCAAGATGCAAAAGCAGCGTATGAGACAGCGGGTAAATTGAAGCCAGAAGAGACGTATCCCAAGGATAAGATCAAAGAAATAAATGATTTTATTACTAAGGATTTAGCGCTTGAAGAAACGTATCAAGCTAAAATTACAGCGGGAGATAAGGCCTTTTCAGACAAAGATTATAAAGGAGCAAAACTTGCTTTTACGGAGGCGAAAAGCTTAAAACCTTCTGAAACATATCCTCAGGAAAAAATCACTCAAATTGTGGGCTTACTTGCCAATTTGGCCAAAGTAGAAGAGAATTATAAAGCGGCGATTGCAAAGGGAGATGCTGCTATCCGTTCTGAAGATTTTGAAGCTGCAAAAACCGCCTTTACTGAAGCGCTAACGTTAAAAGCAGAAGAGCAATATCCAAAAGATAAATTGGATGAAATAGGCAAAATTGTTTTAAGTAATCAAAAATCAGAAGAGGAGTACAAAAAATCAATTCAAGATGGTGACGACGCTTTGGCAGATAAAAATTACGATAAAGCAAAAGAATTTTATGGAACAGCCGCCGGAGTGAAACCGGAAGAAGCTTACCCAAAAGATAAATTAGCCGAAATAGAAAAAACACTTGCGACTGAAGCAGCTGCAGAAAAAGCTTACAAGGATGCAATAGCCGCAGCAGATGGCGCAATGAACGCTAAAGAGTTGGAAAAAGCAAAAGTAAGTTATGAAAAGGCAAGCGGGTTAAGGCCTGAAGAGAGCTACCCCAAAGATCAGCTTGCAAAAATTAAAACTCAATTATCGGCTAATCAGGAGCTAGAAGCGAACTACGCTACGGCAATTAAACAGGGAGATGCTGCGCTTTCTGGCAAAGACTACGAAAAGGCAACCGCTGCATTTACTTCGGCTTTAGATGTAAAGCCCGATGAAGAATACCCGAAAGCTAAGTTAACTGAAATTGAAGGAATTGTAGCAGCGCTAAAAGGGAAAGAAGAAAAGTATACTGCGGCCATTTCAAAAGGGGATGCAGCGTTAGGAAATGATGATTTTGAAGGGGCTAAAACGGCCTTCGAAGAAGCACTTGCCATAAAAGACGAGAACTACCCAAAAGAAAAGATTGCAGAAATTATAGCAAAACTGAAGTCCATAGCTGAAGAGCAGGCGGCCAATGAAAAATTAGAAACAGCCTACCAAGCTGCCGTTGTAGAAGGCGATCAGTTTGGAGGAGAAAACAAATATGACGAGGCCATTGCTGCATACACCAAAGCAAGCGAGTTAAAACCTGAAGAAAAATACCCTAAAGAAAAGATTAGCGATTTGAAATCGGCAAAAGACGCCGCAACGAAAGAAGCGGAGCTAGCGGAGATTCAAAAACAATACGACGATAAAATCGCCCTTGCCGACAAAGCTTTTGAGGCAGGGGACCTTGAAATTGCACGCACGGAATACGCGGCTGCAGCTTCATTTAAGTCAGAGGAGAGCTACCCAAAAGAAAAGATTAAAAGCATAACCGCAACGCTAGCAAATGCCGCGGAAGAAGATCAGAAATACAAAGATGCGATAAGTGCCGCCGATAAATTTATAGTAGAGGAGAAGTGGGAAGAGGCAAAGGGAAAATATTCAGAGTCCTTGACGTACAAACCGGATCAAGAGTTCCCAAAAGAGAAGATTACTGAGATTGATGAGCGTTTAGCTGAATTGGCAGCGGAACAAGAGGAGATTCGTTTAAAGAATGAGAAGAGCGAGGCGATAGAAGCAAATTATGCGGCAGTAATTTCTGCGGCTGATGATTTATTTAAGGGGGGAAAATATGAAGAAGCAAAATCGAAGTATGAAGCGGCAATCGCGGTAAAAGACGAACAATACCCGAAAGATAAATTAGCAGATATAGCTACCAAAATTGCAGCGGCCCTAGGCGAGAAAGCTGCAGCTGCAGCTCAAGCAAAGATTGACGCGGAATACAAGGCCTTACTCGCAGAAGCAGATGTCTTGTTGGATGCAGGGGAATTTGAAAAGTCAAAAAGCAAGTACCAGTCAGCAATTGGAATAAAAGAGGAACAATACCCGAAAGATAAATTAGCGGAGATAGAGACTAAAATTGCAGCGGCCCTTGGCGAGGAAGCTGCAGCTGCTTCGGCAGCAGCCCAAGCGAAGATTAACTCAGAATACCAGGGCTTACTTGCTGAAGCAGATGGCTTGTTGGAAGCAGGGGAATTTGAAAAGTCAAAAAGCAAGTACCAAGCGGCAATTGCGGTAAAAGACGAACAATACCCCAAAGATAAATTAGCGGAGATAGAGACTAAAATTGCAGCGGCCCTTGGCGAGGAAGCTGCAGCTGCTTCGGCAGCAGCCCAAGCGAAGATTAACTCGGAATACCAGGGCTTACTTGCCGAAGCAGATGCTTCTTTTGTAAGTAAAGAATTTAAGAAGGCGAAGGCCAGCTACCAAGCTGCTTTGGCGGTAAAAGACGAAGCATACCCAAAAGAACAAATAAGTAAAATTGACGAAGCTACAAAGGCAGCAGCAAATGCAAAAGTTGCCGCAGTTCAAGCAGCGAAGTTGAATCAAGATTATTTAGCGGCTCTGGAAAAAGGGGACCAAGCAATACTCTCCAATGATTTAGAAAATGCATTGAAAGCATTTCAAAATGCACAAGAGTTAAAACCCAAAGAATCCTATCCCCCGCAGAAAATTGCTGAAATAGATGGGTTAATAGCAAATAGATCCGCTGTGGACGAAGCGAAGCAGGTTGAATTGAATAAGAATTACAACAACTTCATGCAAGAAGGCAAGATGGCAAAGGAGGCAAAAGATTGGGAAAAAGCAATTACGCAATACCAGCAAGCACAAAATACCTTACCTCGGGAGGAGTTACCTTCATTAAAAATTAAAGAAATCATGGATCTCAAGAAGCAGTTCGCTGCTCAAGAAGATGAAATCCGTTTGCGACAAGAGCAAGCTGCTTCCAATGAAAATTCTTACCAGACAGCAATTGCAAATGGGGATAAATATTTTAGAGCTAAAAACTACAACGATGCTGAAAACGAATATCGCTTGGCCCTTGGACTAAAAGTAAACGCAGCATATCCTCAAGAACAGTTAGACCTAATTAACTCCATTCTAGATGAGCAGAAAGCGGCAAAACTAGCCGCTAGCACTGCGACAAAGGCAGCAGGTCAAAAGGAGCAACGCTACAAAGAGTTGATCGCACAGGGAGACGATAACTTTCAAGCAAAGGCATACCAAAATGCTAAAAGTAATTTTCAAAAAGCATTGAAGATTAAGCCCATTGAAGAATATCCAACGGCTCAAATTACCTTGATAGATGAGTTATTAAAAAAGGAGCAATTGGCCGAGGAGAAAAGAAAAAAGGAATTGGACCAGCCAATTCAAATTCAAAAAGGAGCAAAATCTACAATTAATGGGGATGCAGAGGCGGAAATAGAGCTCATATACAAAGAGCTGTGGGCAAAACAAAACAGTGATAAAAATATAAAATTGCAAGAGCAAGAAGCATTACTTGCTAAAGTGAGAGTAGAAAATTTGGCGAGAGAAGAGTCTCAAAGAAAAAATGCGATGGAGCAGTTGGAAGAGATTAGCATCAGCATGAAGGATCAATTGGAGATGAGCTCAGAGCTAAACCTTCAGCACTATGAAACGGTAAAAGAACAAGAAAGTGACCTTAAAAATTCAAGTGAAGAATTAGGGAAAGCCTCTGAACGCAGAAGGGAAGAGCAAATACTAGACAAAGAGTTATTGGCTGAAAACATCTCCCTTTACCATCAGAAACGAACAGAAGAGTTGGTGGAAGGGAAAAAAGAGATGGTGGAGAACGAATACGAAGAAGTAAATGTTTCAGAACAGAATAAAACAAAAAGGCAGCAAGAATACATTCTAGATAACAGTCAGAAGTTTGAAGAGATTAGAACTGGCATAAAGGATCAATATGCTACAAATTCGGAGAGGAACCTTCAGCACTATGAAACCGTAAAAGAACAAGAAGGTGAGCTTAAAAATGCAAGAGAGGAATTAGGGAAAGATTCAGAGCGCAAGCGGGAAGAGCAAATGCTGGACAAAGAAGCATTAGCTAAAAACATCTCCCTTTACCATCAGAAACGAACAGAAGAGTTGGTGGAAGGTAAAAAAGAGATGGTGGAGAATGAATACAAAGAGGTAAATGTTTCAGTGCAGAATAAAACAAAAAGGCAGCAAGAATACATTCTAGACAACAGTCGGAAGTTGGAAGAGGTTAGAACCGGCATAAAAGATCAATATGCCACAAATGCGGAGAGGAATATTCAGCACTATGAGACAGTAAAAGAACAAGAAAGTGAGCTTCGAAATGCAAGGGAAGACTTAGCAAAAGATTCAGAGCGAAAGCGGGAAGAACGGGCGCTGGATCGAGATTTATTGGCTAAAAGTATTGCCTTGTACAATCAGAAACGAACAGAAGAGCTGGTAGAAGGTAAAAAGGAGATGGTGGAGAATGAATACGAAGAAGTAAATGTTTCCATACAGAATAGAACGGATAGGCAACAAGCTTATATATTAGATAAGGACAAAAAGTTTGGAGATTTAGAAAGCAGGTTAATGGAATTTCACCAAGGAAGAAGTACAGAATTTTATCCTGAAAATTATCAACAGATTTTAGAAGAAAAAGAACGCTATGTGGTAAAGCAAATGCGGGATACTGAGAATTCAGAAGTCAAAAGATTACTCAATCAAGAAGAAGCCAACAAAATGTCAACTTCGATTCGACAGTTTTCAGAAAAAAATGAAAGTGGGTTTAAGAATAATCAGTTAGAAATTGAGGCATTAAAAGAAGACTTAAGAACCCAGACTGTGGAATTGGAAAGTGAATCTGAAAAACGAAGAAAGAACAACAAAGAGCAAGAGTTTTATACCGGAGAAAAGCAGAAAAGACAAGACCAGTCTGCAGCAGATTACCCACAAGGAATTTCGGAAGAGGTTGTCGAAAATCAAAATAATAGTACGACCATAAAAAGAGTGGTAGTAGAGGGAACTCAAGCAGATTTTTACGAAAAAACCCTTTACCAGTGGGGGGGAATTTTCTACACCAAAAACGGAACAAATATTACAAAAGATATTTGGGATAAAGAAAGTAGATAAGCGATTTCATGAAAAACCCCTTGTTCATTATAGCGTGCATGTTGCTAATGGCATGTAATGCCCCTCAGCCGGTTGATTCAACAATTGAGACCGGTGAGTTGGAAACAAAAAAGCATTTTTCCATTAAAGACTCCGCAGGTTTTCGCATTGTTGAAATTTTCGAACCCTTTGTAAATTCATCGATCACAGAAAGATACGTGCTGTACCCAAGCGCAAACGGGAAACCGCAAGGAGTGAAGGCAGACGTGTTTATTGGCCTGCCCATTGATAAAGTAGGAATCAACTCTACCACCCATTTGGGCTATTTAAATGCCTTGGGCAAGCAGGATAAAATTGTGGCAGTTAGTAACAGTGATTTATTTTATGATTCAAGCTTTCAGCAGAGAATAGCAGCGGGTAAAGTAACGGAATTAGGAAATAGGTCACTCAACAAAGAGCTAGTGATTAAGAGCGAGCTAGACGTGTTATTTACCTTTGCCATTGATGCTAGTTCTTACGAATCGGTAAAACAACTTCGAAAATTGGGGCAGCCGGTTATTTTAATAGCTGAATATATGGAGTCAGACCCTATTGCCAAGGCGGAGTGGCTGAGTGTTTTTGCAGCATTTTTTGAGGAGGGCACCATGCAAAAAGCCGAAGCCCATCTTTCAAGGGTAGAAAACAGCTATAATTCAATTCGAACTCAATCCATGCTTTATTCTTTCCTTCCTAAGGTCACAATAGGTCTGCCTTGGAAAGGAACGTGGTATGTCAGTGGCGACGAGTCGTATCAAGCCCAACTCATTCGCGATGCCGGAGCAACTTACTGTTGGAATTCTTACAAACAAACCGCTAGCGTTCCACTCGATATTGAGACTGCCATTAGCGGAGGCATGCAAGCTCATTTCTGGATCAATACTGGTACGCTTACCACTGCAGTACAATTGCAAGAAACCAACGAAATATTTCCACAGTTCCAATCCTTTCAAAACAAGCACATTTATACCAATTATAAGAGGTCGAATGAATTTGGTGCCAATGATTACTGGGAAATGGGAGTGGTGCGTCCTGATTTGATTTTAGGTGACTTGGTAACTATCTTCCACGACAATAAAAACGATTCCCTTACTTTTTACAAAAGCATTTTTGAATGAGTAAGTCGTTAATTTTGCTATTTCTTTGCAGTTCCATGCTGCTTTTTGCAGTGCTAGATGTGTTCAGTGGTAGCGTAAGTATTCCATTTGGTGAATTTAAACATTGGCTTTCTGGGGGTGAAACGTCGGATGTCTTCAATTTTATTGTGGTACAATCCAGAATTCCAAAAGCGCTGACCGCAATTTTATGCGGCGCTGCCCTTTCTTTAGCAGGTTTACTCATGCAAACCTTGTTTCGAAACCCTTTGGCAGGTCCCTATTTATTAGGCATTAGCTCGGGTGCAGGATTGGGAGTTGCAATTCTTGTCATGGGCGCGGGCGTTGCAGGTGTTTCTTTGGCTACCGGGTACGCCGTTAACGTTGCAGCCATTGTCGGGGCCTTGTTGATGATGTTGATTTTGTTAGCCGTTTCTTTTAAGTTGAAGGATGTGATGACACTACTTATTTTTGGCGTTATGATGGGGTCCATAGCAACTGCAATAATTGGGTTAATTCAATTCTTTACCTCCGATTTTCAACTAAAATCATTTATCATTTGGACCTTAGGAAGCTTATCAGCTGTTTCTTATGCAGAATTAACTGTTCTTTCTATTGTGTTAATAGTATCTGCTAGCTATGCCTTGCAGCATTACAAGGGCTTAAATGCTGTTCTTGTGAGTGAAGACTTTGCAAAAATGTTAGGCATTAACGTGCTCTATGTGAGATTGAGTATCGTGATTATAACTGGAGTATTAGCGGGACTTACTACTTCCTTTTGCGGGCCAATTGGTTTTGTGGGAATCATTATTCCTCACCTAAGTCGATTACTTTTAAAAACAAATGACCATTTGGTGTTAATCCCAGTTTGTTTGTTATTGGGGGCAAATGTGTTACTCTTAAGTGACATTTTAGCACACCTGCCAACTAATGGAATAAGTTTGCCCATCAATTCAATTACCTCTATCATAGGGGTCCCAATTATACTGTGGATCCTTTTTGGAAAGAAAAACCTAAGTCAATCGTTTTGAGTTCTACCCTGCTTCACATAGAAAACGTTTCTGTCGCTTATTCAAAAAGAGTCAACATCCTCTCGAACGTAAGTTTGAGCATGGAGTCTAATGAAATTGTAGCGCTTATTGGAGAAAATGGGGCAGGAAAATCTACCTTGTTAAAAAGTATCTGTGGCCTAATCCATGTCTCAAATGGGGAATTTAGGATTTTTGGAAAGAATTTGAAGGACTGGAACCGTGCAAGTTTGGCTCAAAAAATGGCCTACGTTAGTGCAAGTGAAAATGTACAGTCTATTATCTCTGTAGAACGGTTTATTGGCTTTGGAAGATATCCATACGCCAGTTGGATGGTGAAACAAACAGAAGAAGATTTTGCTTGTATTGAAGGAGCCTTGCACGTTTGTAAGATAGAATACTTGAGAGAAAAAACCATGGCACAGTTAAGTGATGGCGAACGGCAGAAAGTGTATCTAGCACGAGCAATTGCTCAGAATGCTGACTTAATTATTTTAGACGAACCTACCACTCATTTAGACGTAAAAAGTTCAAACTCCATGTTTCAATTAATTCAACGACAAAAAGAGGCGGGCAGGGCAGTACTTTTTTCTTCTCACCAAATAGAAAAAGCCCTATCGATTGCCGATAAGGTGTGGGTGGTTGATTGCGGCAGTGTGATTGAAACCACACCGGATGAGTTTTATAACAATGCGCACTTGAAAAGGCTAATTTACGGAGAGTAACTTATCTCTTTTTAGTTGTTCCCATCCGCTTCGCCCGCTTTTTCATGGTGCGGTCATATTGCCGTTTCTGACGCTTTTCAGATTTTTTAATTCCTGTTCTCAACTCTCTACTTGGAGATCCACCAGTTATTTTACCGTTTCTACCATTAACTCCTTCCACTCCCTTAAACACCGAGCAGGAGCTGGCAAAAAGGACCACGAGTAGTATTAAAAAAAGCTTCTTAATCATACTCTTGTTGTAAGATTTCAATGTCAATCAATAGTTGATCAACAGATTCCTCAGAAGTGCCATCGTAAAAACCACGAATTCTTTTTTCTTTGTCTACGAGTACAAAGTTTTCCGTGTGAATAAAATCTTCGGGGCCACCGTCACCTTCCGTTACAGCTGCAAAATAGCTTTTTCTTGCCAAGTCGTAAATCAATTTTTTATCGCCTGTCGCAAAAATCCATTTATCGGGATTTGCTGCATATAAATCAGCATATTCTTTTAATACTGGAACAGAGTCCACCTCCGGTTGAACGGTATGCGATAAGATCTTAAAATCGTCGTCGTCCATATAGCGCTTTTGAATTCTCTGCAGCTGCGCGCTCATGCTTGGGCAAATGGTCGGACAGGTAGTAAAGAAAAAATCCGCTACATAATAATACCCGTCAAAGTGTTTGTTTGTAATGAGGTTTCCATCTTGATTGATTAATTCAAAATCGGAAATCCGATGTCCTTTGGTTACACTTTGTTTTGATTCATCTACCAATTCAGGATTAATCATGGCGGGAGAATAAATGGGTAAAACTCGGTCTTCCTTAATCATTTTGTAAGCGACTGCAATTCCTATACATAAGATGATTGCAGGCACTATAATCGCAAGTTTATTTTTCATTTGGATGATCCCTCAATTCAATATAATATTCTAATATGTCTTCTAGTGATTCAATGCTCATTTTTTTTGAAAGAATCTTTTTGTCTTTGTCTAGCAAGTAGGTTTGGGGGGTGCTGTACACATCATATAACGATCTAAAGTTACTCTGGAAACTACCTCCATCAGATCCGTTTATGAAATTCAAATCGTGCGCTCTAATAAATTTCACCCATTCTTCATTCTCAAACTCATTGCCAATTGCAAATACTTCTACCCCTTTGTCTTTCATTTTATCATACATGGTTTTGAGCAGGGGAGTGGATACTTTACAATGTCCACATTCCGGCGACCAAATGTAAACGACTGTGAAATCTGCTTCAATGGAATATAATTCTAAAAATTCCTTTTGCGCAGTGTCTTTTACCACAATATTTGGCGCTTTTTTACCTATCAACAAAGGCTCTAGGGCATTTGCTCGTTCACTTAATTTCTCAAGTTGTTTCTTTGTAAACCAATCTACAGCCAAACCATTCATGAAATAATTTTTTGCCAAATGAACAAAAACGGCATCCATTCCCATGTTCTCAGAACGTTCAAAATACGAGGTAAAATGTGTCAGTGCATATTTAAATAAGGCTGGATTCTTTTGTGCATTACCAAGGATATAGTCCAGTGAGTTGTTAATAGAATCGGGATCTGAAACGGTTAACTTGTTGACATAGTATACAATTTTGTCATGAAAAGTGGCTGTTCTCAAAAGTCTTTCGTCTGAAAAATCATAGTTGTCAAAATAGTGTGCCTTGAAATAGCGAAAAGCGAAAGTGCTGTCAATGGCACCTTCTTCATTTTTTGGAGCGTCAGGAACAGTTGGAAATTCAACGGCATAGATAAAGTTACTTGTGAAGGACCCTTCGTGTTTGATGTGAAAATTTGCAATGTAGCTTTTCACTTCATTGTCCAGACTTTTTAACACGCCATCGGCTTCTTTCTTTTCACGCTCTGTTCCGCTCTTTTTCTTTTCTGCCATTTTCCGAGCGGTCCCTTGTCGCTCGTTCAAAAAGGCCAAGTAGGAGTAGAATATTTCCGTCTCCATGCTGCCTTTCACTTTCATATTTAATATGGTGTAGGCCGTATCTGTTTTTAATGAAATTTTTTGATTGTCAATCATAAAATCAAACCATCTTCTTTCTCCAACAATTATCGAATACATTCCATGCTCTAAGGTATCAGGTCCTGTAAATTTCATTTCGCCCAGATTATTGATTACTGTTGTATCTCTATAATACTGGCCCTTACCATAATAGTACGCGAGGTATGCAGTAGATTCCGTTAGTCCATCTATTTTTACATCAATAGTATATCCTTTTTGTGCGAAACTCTCATTTCCAATAACTAATATTGAAATCAAAGTGAAGAAGTAAGATAATTTTCTCATAGATAAAAGCGTTTTAACAAAAATACAATCTTAAGCCTCAACAGCGCTGTTAACGCTTGTTAATTGACAATTACTTTTCAAAAATGTTGTCAAATTTTTTTAAAAAAGTAGGCAGTGAATAAATACTGTCGTACCTTTCAAAAGTGGAAACCTTAATTTGGACTTTTCTGATTGTAATTGTTCTAGCAGGCATTGTAGCAGGTGTTTTGCTGACCTTTTACTTGCTCCAAGAGAAAATTATATTTTCGCCCATAAAGCTTGCAAAAGATTACCACTATCCTTTTGAAACTGAATTTGAAGAACGATTCCACGAGGTGGAACCAGGAGTATCGTTGAACGGCTTGCTTTTTAAGGCTAAAAAGTCAAAAGGCCTCATTTTTTACATTCATGGAAATGCTGACAACCTCAGATATTGGGGAGATTTTGCTCCCTTTTTTGTCAGGTTAGAATACGACGTATTCATGTTTGATTTTAGAGGATTTGGGAAGAGCGATGGGAAAATTAACGGAGAAAGATTGCTGCAACGAGATACAAAAAGGCTGTATCACATCCTGTTAAAAGAATACGACGCGTCCAAGGTTATTATCTATGGTTTTTCTTTGGGAACAGGAATTGCTGCACGATTGGCGAGTAATCACCCTTGTACTAGTCTGATTTTAGAGGCTCCTTATTTTAATTTTGTTCAGCTCATTAATTACCATAAATCGTATTTACCGGCGAGTTGGATTTCGAAGTATTATTTTAGAACCAACAAGTACATTAAAAGTATTGAAGTGCCCATTTATGTATTTCATGGAACGGAAGATCGAAAGGTTCCGTTTTACCTTGGGAAAAAATTGAAAGATGCCAACCCTAAAATAAATTTCTACCGCGTGGACGGGGCTACCCACAATGAAATGCAGGAAATGACCATCTTTCAAGAAGAGATGAAGAAAATTCTAGTTTAATCTACTTGCGTTTTAAATTCTGAAGTAAAGTGAAACGCTACATCCGGGTAATTTTGCTTCGTTATTTGTAAAATGCCTGCCGTTTGAGCTAAAAACACTAAGTTTTGATCTTTGTCGTTCACAATATAGTTCGACTTTAAGCGAATAAACTCTTCTAGTTGAGGCTTATTGGTGGATGTAAACCAACAAGCTTTGAAGAAATTTAAAGGAGCAAAGTTACAAGAAGCGCCATACTCATGTTGCAGTCGGTATTGGATAACTTCGAATTGAAGCTCACCTACTGTACCAATGTATTTTTTGTTTCCCATTCGGGCAGTAAAAAGCTGAGCAACTCCCTCGGCCGTTAGTTGGTTGATGCCTTTCTCCAATTGTTTGGATTTCATGGGGTCGTTATTGATAACTTCTTTAAAAATCTCTGGTGAAAAGCTAGGAATGCCCTTAAAGGTAAAGTTATCGCCTTCTGTTAAGGTATCTCCAATTTTAAAGTTCCCGGTATCGTAAAGCCCAATAACATCGCCAGGGTATGCATCGTCAATAACACTTTTATCTTTTGCCATAAAAGAGGTAGGGTTGCTAAATCGCAGGCCTTTGTTCAACCTTACATGATGGAAAAATTTATTCCTCTCAAACTTTCCGCTACACACTCTTAAGAATGCAATTCTGTCCCTGTGCTTTGGGTCTAAGTTGGCATGTATTTTAAATACAAACCCGCTAAATTTTTCTCTTTCTGGATTAATTTTCCCTTGATTTGTTTCTCGAGCTTTTGGAGTAGGTGCAATCTCAATAAATTGATCTAACATTTCTTGTATTCCAAAATTGTTAACTGCCGAACCAAAAAATACTGGAGCGATCTCGCCTCTTAAGTATGCATCGTTATCCAGTTGATCGTAAACTCCTTCCACAAGTTCAACGTCTTCTCTCAACTGATCTGCTTGACTACCAATTATCTGATCCAGCTTAGGATCTTGCAAACTGCTAATTTTTGTAACGTCTTTAGAAATCTTGGTTTTAGAAGATTCAAATAAATTTAAACTCGACTCGCCAAGATTATATACCCCTTTAAAGGTAGCACCAATGCCAATTGGCCAAGTCATCGGCCGGACTTTCATGGTTAATTTCTCTTCCAGTTCATCCAGAAGTTCAAAAGGATCTCGCCCCTCAAGGTCCATTTTATTGATGAACACAATCACAGGCGTATCCCGCATTCTGCAAACTTCCATTAAACGCTCTGTTTGCGCTTCAACTCCTTTTACGCAATCAATGACTAGAATCACTGAATCAACTGCGGTTAAAGTTCTATAGGTGTCTTCTGCAAAGTCTCTGTGACCAGGAGTGTCTAGGAGGTTGATTAATTTGTCTTTGTATTGAAACCCCATGACAGAGGTTGCGACAGAGATACCTCTTTGTTTCTCAATTTCCATGAAATCGGAAGTCGCTGTTTTCTTAATTTTGTTATTCTTTACTGCTCCTGCAGTTTGAATAGCACCACCAAATAAAAGAAACTTCTCCGTAAGGGTTGTCTTCCCAGCATCAGGGTGACTGATAATGGCAAATGTCTTACGTTTTGAAATTTCCTCTGTTAGCTTCATTGCTTCCTTGTTTAAAGGCGGCAAAGGTAATAATTTGTAAAGGCTAATTGGAGATGATGACTTTCTTTTGAATCACTTGTTTTCCATTGGAAATCTGCAGGATGTATAATCCACTTTCAAACTCTAACTCGGTAGTAAATTTATTCAAGTTAAATGTCTGTTCTCTGACTAATTTCCCTGTTGAGCTGTAAAGTCTAAATTGTTTAGAGCCGCTGAGATTAGTAGATAGTTGCAAGGAATTACTTGGTATGGGATTTTGGAATTTGATGTACACGGTGGGATTAAATTCTTGTATGCCACTAGTGAACAAAATATTGGCTGAGTCAACAGTTTGACAAAAATTTGCATCATAAATAACAATGGTATATACGGCAGGGCAGAGGCTATCAAAAACACCTGTTGCGCTTGTTTTACTAAACAAAAGAGCTTGGTTCATTAGTGAGATTTGATACGGTCCAACTCCGTTTGAGGGAGTAACGCTTAGTCTACCGTTACAAGCGGTTTGTGAAGTAGAATGCGCCACGACACTATCGTTTGAAGCGATGGCAGGCGGAGCAACGATCGTGTAATTATATAATTTGCCTCTTCCTGTAGTATCTGTAATGGTGACTCGATAGCTTCCGGGTGCAGCACCCTGAAATTGCCATAGGTTCATCGAATCGGGCACCCATCCATTTCCGTAATCATATTCTGTAAAAAACCTTATTGGTTGGATTAAACTATCCGCTTGCCAATCAGGGTTAAAGCAACCATTCGCTAATAGACCCGACGAACAAGTTGGGTGAATTACTTGACCCGGTTGACATTGAGGACCATATGCGGGTTGTATCCATTTTAATTCTTCAATAGTAAAGCCTTGAGCAGCTGCCCAATTTTTAAGTTCTTCTTGAGGCATATCTTCAAGGTAAAAGTAATTGAATTGTTCAGAAATTGATTCAGCTAAATGTTTGCTTCCACTTTTTACTATCAATTGACCCACAGCACAAGCAGTACCGGCATCATCAATGAAATAAGGAGTTCTATCAAGATGATATGTATTTATTGGAAACGTTCCCTTTTGCTCATATTTTTTGAGTTCTAGTAATAAATTAGATCTGTTCTGCTTTTGTTGGTTGTTTAAGTGACTTATGTTTTTGTTGCGAAGAACTTTGTTAACCATTTTTAAATGCAATTGAATCAATTCTTTCTCAGAATATGGAAGCCGCTCCACATCACAAGACAAATTCTGGCTTTCCCAGTATTTGTTTAGTTCAATTAATTGTTGAAAAGCAGAAAAATTAATAGCAGTGGAAATTGAGAAAGCAGAGCAACTTAGATTAATTAAGAATAGGCTTAGAATAATTTTTTTCATTGGTTATTTAATTGTAGCTAAGATAGTGCAAACGAGAGGATAAAAAAAAATAGAAAATTTAAGCAAATAGGCTCAGTAGAACCTTTTAATTCCCATACTTTTGTAACTCCCTATGATTGAAAACGGAACTATAGACCTAAGCGAGATTGAGAACAGTGAAGACGGAAAGGATTTATATCCATTTCAGGAAGCCGCGATTCAAGAAATTTCCAGAAAACTTAACGAGCTAGAAGACAATCATAATGTGCTTTTTCAACTGCCAACCGGTGGTGGGAAAACAGTTATTTTTTCTGAAATTACCCGTCGTTATGTTAAAAGAACAGGAAAAAAAGTCCTGATACTTACCCATAGAATTGAGCTTTGCAAGCAAACGTCAAGAATGCTTTCGGAATTTAATGTGGAAAACATGATTATTGACAGCAAGGTGAAATCGGTTTCAGATGAAAACGATTACATCGCATTTGTTGCCATGGTAGAGACCTTAAACAACCGACTCCAAGAGGAAAAAATAACCTTAAACAACATAGGTCTAGTTATTGTAGATGAGGCACATTACAATAGCTTTAGGAAGTTATTTAAGTATTTCGAAAAGGTTAATATTTTAGGGGTAACGGCAACACCGTTAAGTTCCAGTATTAAGTTACCAATGAACGAGAATTACCAAGAATTGGTGATTGGAGAATCAATAAGCAAGCTTGTAAACAAAGGATTTCTTTCTCGAGCAACCACCTATAGCTACAATGTAAGTTTAGATACATTGAAGGTGGGAATCAATGGAGATTATACGGTAAAGTCTTCGGAACAGCTGTATGGTAACTACATGATGCAGGAAAAGTTAGTTCGGGCCTACGAAGAAAAGTCAAAAGGTAAAAAGACCTTGATTTTTAACAATGGGATTGCCACTTCTTTTGGTGTATACGATACTTTTAAAGCAGCAGGCTATGAGATTCAACATTTAGATCACCATGTTGGGGAACAGGAGAGGAGAGAGATTTTAGAATGGTTTAAGCGCACCCCGGATGCTATTTTAACATCTGTTGGAATTTTAACAACAGGATTTGATGAACCTACTGTTGATACTATTATATTGAACCGTGCAACTCGTTCTTTAGCCCTGTACCATCAAATGATTGGCCGTGGTTCTCGAGTAACGGAAGTCAAAAAGAGATTCTCTGTTATTGATTTAGGAAATAACCTACACCGATTTGGCTTGTGGGATTCACCAGTAGATTGGTACCATATTTTTCAAGCACCACATCAGTATTATGACGATTTAAAGTCGGATGAAGTAATTGAACGCCAGTTTATTTATAAAATGCCAGATGAGTTAAAACTTAAGTTTGCAAAATCTGAAGATGTAGGTCTCGACATTAAAGGGGAATACGACCAAGCCATGAGCATGGGGCAGCACTCTAAGGTGGTAATTAAAAAGTCTATTGATCAACATACCGTAATGTGTATTGAAAATTCAGAAGACATGTGGGATGCCTTGGACTTGGGAAAAGAGTTAAGAGACGACATTCAAGATAGAATCAAGCATTACTCATATTGCACCATTAAAACAACCAAAAACTATTTAGTTTGGTTAGAGCAAGATTACTACAGAAGACTCAACTCTCAAATTAGGCAAGAGTATTCTAAAATAGATTAACTTTTAGCTCTGATATATTCACCAGTTTAGCTTTTAGTGCAAACAGAACCAAACTGGTTGTGTTTTTTGAACTCGTTTTTTGCATCAGCTTAGAACGATGACCATCTACTGTTCGTTTACTAAGACTCATGATGTTTGCAATCTCCTCGGTTGTGTTGGCATAACAAATGTATTTTAACACTTCTAATTCCCTTTCTGAGAGTGCATCTTCTGCATTTAGAATTATTATATTGGGAGTATCTATACTCGCGTCTTCCAGTGCATTTTTGGCTGCTTTATTGAAGAAAAAGTCATTTGTAAAAACAGCATTTATGGCCTCTTCAACTTCTTCAGGTTCGGCATTTTTATCCAAATAGGCATTGGCTCCTTTTTCATATAGATGAACAACAATGTCTTGATCATCGAAAGAGGAAATAATAATAATTTTTAGCTGGGGGAACAGTTCTTTTAACTGAACCGTAGCCTTAATTCCATCTAAAACAGGCATGTTTAAATCCAAGATGGTAATGTCTGGCAATGCTTCTTGCGCAGCATGCAGCTCTTTGTAACGATTTACAATTTCTTGTCCATCCGCCGCTTCTTCCACTACCTCCATGTTATGGAAAGAATTTAATAAACTAACAATACCTTTTCTAAAAAGGGCTTGATCCTCTGCAATTCCGATTCTAATCATGGTCTAAAGAAATATCAATAACAATTCCACTCCTAACATTTGGTTCAGAGTAAAAGCGATGGTTGCCCTGAATCATCTCTACCCTTGTTGCTATATTTTTTAATCCTAATCCTTTGGCATCTTCTGCCTTAAACCCAATGCCATTATCGGTGTAATCGAAAATGAAACGGTGTTCTTTTTTAGAAAGCTCAATTTTTACGACCGAGGCCTTTGCGTATTTTAGGGTGTTGGCAAGCAACTCTTGAGTGATTCGGAACAAGGCCAGCTGTTGTTCTTGATTAAAAGATAGATTCGCATCTGCTAGGACCTCCATTTTAAAATCAGGGGTGTTAAGGTTTTTTGCCAAGCGCTCAATTACTTTTACTAAACCAAGTCGCTCCAACGAGGGCGGCAGTAAATTGTAAGAGATTTGACGGGTACTTTCAGCGGTACGCTGAATAATGTCTTTGCACTCCTCAATCACTTCTTTTTCATTTTCAGAATTTACCGCAATCTGATTTAGCATCATTTTAACTGCACCAAGCGATGCCCCAACATTATCGTGCAGGTCTGACGCTATTCTCCGCCGCTCTTGTTCTTGTGTTTCAATGTAATTGTGAAGCATTTCCTTTTGAAAAGTTGTTTCCAATGCTTGGTGTTCTTTTTGCGTTCGAATTACTTTCTTCTGAAAAAGAACAATAAAAGCCAAAACACCCCCAAAAAAGGTAAACAAGCCCAAGGTTCCCATTACTATAATTGAAACTATGTTTTCTGCAATTTCGTTTTCCATAATCCAATACCAATTATAAAGTAATAAACAATCATGATCGAGTTGTCAATGTAGCGAAATAGATGCACCAACTCCTTAATGTGCCTTGAAACGTACCATTGAAGTAGTTGTATAAATTGAGCCGTACCAAAATACAGTAAGAGGCCAATAACGATAAAAAACGGAGCAGAATCGAACAACTGTATGACTTTCTCTCTTTTCAAAAGCTCCATGAGGTACATAAAACACCAGACCATGAAAACGTAAGATTCTATAGCCATTGACAATCCATTTGATTTTTCCATAGAAATGAAAACAAATGGATTGATTGCCAAAAATACCAGTAGGATAAAACCCGATAAGATGACCGTCCATTTTAATATTTTGTTGCTGAGTATGTTGATAAAAAAGTAACTGGCAAACAAAGCATTTAAAAAAACCATTAAGTGATACGAGGGAAGGTTAACCAATCCGGCATTGTATTGCAAGGTGGAGTACACCTGAATGCACAACATGGAACACATCCAAAAAAACACAGCTAACGTGCTCGAATTTAAGTGCTTAATCCGGTACAACCCGATTGCTATTGGAAAAAGAGTGATACATTGTCCGATAGCATAGATTAATTCTCCCCACCAAGGCATTTATATTCCGTTATTTAAGATGCTACTTGTATCGCACACCTCAGGGCAGCGAACAGAATGGTCGTAAAAGGTATCTAAAATGTCATTTCCTTCCGCAGCTGTTGCGACCATAACCAACCGTAAACCTGTAAAATCTTCTCCTAAATACACTCTCATTCCCGTTGCTGCCGGATGTGCTGCAAAAATTTCATCAATTTCTGCTTTGTCAATCTTGAAAGCTCTTGTTTGTCCTTCGTGATTATTTCGATAAGCAGTGGTTAAAGCAACCGCTTCTACTTTGCGGATTGTGTGGTCTTCCATGTTGATGGCGTTCTTGTTAGTGAGGCTCTAAGTTGCTTAAAAAAAAACGACAAAACAGGTAATTGTACTCGTTTTTTATCCACAACAGATTAAGAAATTTGTTCCTGTAACTTTTTTAGAGGTACAACGTACCACTAAAGATCTGGTGTTTTAGCTATAGTTGATTTTAATTATATTGGTTTTGTAATTTTTTTTCGCTAAAACGGTAGAGAGGTCCTTGTTTCTTACTTTTGAAACAAGGGCCTTTTTTAGTACTTATGAGCAAAACGAAACTTAGCAAATTTATTAAATCCTGTGACCGGGAAGAATTAGAAGATCAAATTCTTGATTTATACCTGCGTTTTAAAGAAGTAAAGGAGTTTTATGATTTTTCTTTTAATCCCAATGAGCAGAAAAGGGTAGAGGAAGTGAAATTAAAAATTGCGAGAGAGTACTTCCCTGAGGGCAAGCGAAAAGCAAAGAAAAGAAGGTCTGTTGCTCAAAAGCACATTGAACACCTCAAAAAACTTGAAGTAGAGACAACTCAAATTATTGATTTAATGTTGTATGCTATTGAAATTGCTCAAGCCTATACAGCAGAGAAAATGATCGCGCAAGAAGCCTTTTACAAAAGCATGTTAAGTGGGTATAGAAAAGCGTTGGTTTTTATTGAGCAGCAGTTTTTAACGGAAGAGTTTTATGCTAGAATTACAAAAATAAAACAAACGGCCTTCGACCAAAAATGGATCAATGCCGAGGGTTTTGAGCGATCTATGGAAGAGTTGTTAAGAGAGTAACCGTTTTAACTCCGTCCCTGTTTTACCGCTGAATTTCACGATATAAATGCCTCGGTTAAAATTTGAAACGTCAAGGGTTAGGTTTGCCGTGTTCAACTTCCGATTTTAAATTAACTGTCCGTGTGCCGTAAATAATTTCACTTCCATTATTCCTGTAGGCAATTCTTTAATCGTTAACACTCCATTCGTTGCAAATACCTTAGCCTCTTCCAAAATGCTTTTACGAATGCCAACAGTTGATTGTGCAAGGGCACTGTTTTGCGCAAGTGTAGCATTTGACCCTTGGTAAACAATGCTAGAATAGGTTGCCGAATACACAAAGTACCTCGGTGAACTTCCTTGGTGCCAAAGTCGATTGAAATCTGAAAATATAAAAATAGCGTTCCAACCGTATGTCGTTTTCCAATTTTAGTTGATGGGCACATGTTTGACGTAGGAAAATTACTAAAAGAGTAAGTTTAGGTGTGGCGCCCCATACCTTTGCCTGCATTGTATTTGCTGCTGCCCAACTTTGCCAAGCTGCAGCAGTATTCCTGCAAATGGAACAATCCACGCGTTTATGGGCAAGAATCACCGATTTGCCTGGTGCCAAAGTAGCGAAGATGTTTTTGAGTTACAGTTGTAGTCGCATAAGGTCCTGTTTGTAGGAGCTTGCGCATAAACAGAAGCACTTGAAAAGCTGGTAAACAGTAGAATAAATAATACGTTTTTCATCTATTTTTTCAAGAATCAATTTAATAGAAAAAGGACCTATAATTTGACTTCTTTTCGACGTTCAACTCCTTTTATTTTTGTTCCACCATCCATCTACTACTTTCAAGGTCCTTTTATTATACCTTTAAATTCTTTAATTTAGACTCAAAAAATAACTATGAAAAAAGTTTTACTCTCTATCTTTGGTTTTAGTCTTTTTGCCATTGGAGTTCAAATAACGTTAAGTTCAAATGCTAACGGTAGGGCTTTTGCTCAGAATTCTGGCAATACCGGAGCACCGAGTGAACCTCAGACTTGTCGGTCTTGTCACGGGTCGGGTTTTAGTACTACGGTTTCTATGGCCATTAAAGATTCTCAAGGAAATACCATTTCGTCGTATGTTCCTGGAACGGTTTACGATGCTGAATTCACGGTAAACGCTACTGGAGCAAGTCGCTACGGATTTCAGATGGTGAGTTTAAACAGTTCAAATGGCCCTGTAAATGGTTTCGCAACGCCTGCTGCGAATACCCGGTTAGTGACCTTGGGTAGTGGAAGACAATATGCGGAACATGCTGGAAAAAGCATTACCAATTCCTTTTCTTCTCAATGGACGGCTCCAACTTCTGGTACAGGGACCGTTACTTTTTATGGTGGCGGAACAGCTGCCAACAACAACGGAACAACCTCTGGAGATGGTGGAAACACCACCACGCTTAGTTTAACAGAAAATACATCCGTTGGCTTTACGGAAGCGACTCTTCGCAACGAGTTGTTGGTGTACCCAAACCCTACTAGAAACGTTATAAAGCTAAAAAATACTGCAAGTGATGTTAAAAATGCTGTAGCTGAACTGTATAGCATTTCGGGTCAACTAGTGTTCACTAAAAACCTTAGCTTAACACAAAATAATGAATCGAAATTAAATGTCTCTCAATTAGTGAGCGGATATTACCTCTTAAGAATTTCAAATGAAGGGCAAACGGTAGAGGAAAAAATAATGATACAAAACTGAGGTACATTGTGAAATAGGAACTTCAATAATTGCAAAGAAGAACGTAAGAGTGAGCAGGTCTTTTGTTCTAACTACGATTAGAGACTAGACGATATTGAGCTAACGGGAAGAGTTGTTTTACATCAATTTATAGATAATTATTTAGCCTTGGATACTAGAAAAGGAAGGATTATCTTTCCTTTTTCCGATTCAGCTTGGCGAGCTTGTTGTGAATTCATAAAGGGCAAAGGGCTAAGCTTTGTCAATCCTTTCCGTTTCTACCTGCTTATCATTCTGTTTTTCTTATCGGCGCTTCTGTCGATAAAAATACAACGGAGGCAAAAGCGAAGTCTACAGCAGATATCATAAACGTTTCAGAAGACTCGCCCCGAGAACCCACAGAACTAGAGTACTCGATTAAAGGATTTTGTGGATTTAATAGATTCTTTAAATCGCGCCATGTCCTTCTCGTTCAGGAAAAAATAGATTCACGGTTGCAGCTGCAGCATTTAAATAAAAATAAGGTATAAGATCGATATTGCTACGAATGGGAGGGAATCAGCCAGTCAAAAAAGAGCTTTCTCACAGTTGATTCAAAGGGCCTTGGATTTAACATTGATTTTTCGAGTTTAGGGGCCTAAAATCCAATCGTTACAATAAAGATTATTCTGATGAAGTCGTATTAGATAGCATAAAATCGGATAGTCTGGTAAAATACGAGAGAATCCTAGCACTTCAAGCCATTAAATTGTATCCCTCAGATGCAAAATTAATTAAGCAGTTTATATTTGGAATTTAAACTTGAGCATGCTAATGCTAATTCCGGGCTTGGCCTTTTTCTTATTTTATTTCAAACAAAGAAAGCCTTTTGTTGCCCATTTAATTCATTTCACATACCTCATAGTTTATTCTTGGAATAGCGCTATTGCCCTTCTATTTTTTCGATATTTCTGTCAGTATTTGGATCGCATTTTTCCCAACTGTTGTCTATTTATTCTTTTCCTAAAAGAAGTGTGTCTAAAATCGATATTTTCCGCATTTTGGAGCTAAGTTTGCGTAGGCATACTCTATTATTTTAATTGGCTTGTCACCATCCCTTTTGGTGTAATAATTTCTTTTCTATTGTTTTAAAGCCTTCTTTCTGTTGAGTTTGCAAGAAATAATACCAATTCAAATGCTTTGGGTACTTTTGCAGTTCATTAAACAAGCATTCTTTGAATACATTTGAAAGCCTAGGACTGTCGACAAACCTGTTGAAAGTAATAGAAGAAATGGGGTTTACGACTCCGACGCCTATCCAAGAAAAATCAATTCCATTATTATTAAAAGGAGGAAAAACTGATTTTATAGGTCTTGCTCAAACAGGAACTGGTAAAACAGCGGCATTTGGTTTGCCATTAGTTGATTTAGTAGATAGTGACAATAAGGCGACACAAGCCCTTATTATGGCTCCAACAAGGGAGTTGGGACAACAGACAGCAAAACAATTAGTTGAATTTTCTTCAAACTACAAGCAGTTAAATGTGGAAGTAGTTTATGGAGGCGCTGCGATTATGAATCAAATAAAGGCGTTGAAGCGCCCAACACAAATTGTTGTTGCGACCCCCGGTCGTTTATTGGATTTAATTCGAAGAAAAGCGATTCGATTGGACGAAGTGAAGTACGTTGTTTTAGATGAAGCAGATGAAATGTTGAACATGGGCTTCAAAGAAGACATTGACGAGATTTTAAGCTACACAAGAGAAGATCGTTCTACTTGGTTATTTTCTGCCACAATGCCAGCAGACATTAGAAGAATAACTAAAAAATACATGACCGACCCGGTGGAGGTTGCTGTAAATACAGAATCGAAAACCAACACAGATATTACGCATCAGTACATCATTACTAGAAACGACGATAAGGAAACGGCCTTAAGAAGGTTCTTAGACATCGCTCCTGAAATGAAGGGTATCTTGTTTTGCAGAACCAAAAGGGAAACACAAGAGATTACCGATAACTTAGGTCAATTGGGCTATGAAGTAGAAGCGTTGCACGGAGATTTATCTCAAGCACAGCGTGATGCGGCCATGAGGAGATTTAAGTCTAGAAATATGCAATTGCTTATTGCAACTGACGTTGCAGCAAGAGGGATTGACGTGAATGATTTAACACACGTGTTACACCATAAAATTCCGGACCAATTAGAGGCCTATACGCACCGAAGTGGAAGAACTGGTAGAGCGGGAAACAAAGGAGTTTCAATCGTTTTTATCAACAACAGAGAGGGAAGAAAGATTTCAGACATTGAACGAAAGAACAACATTACGTTTGAAAAAATTGAGGTGCCTAAGGCGAGCGAGTTAAAGAAAGTTCGACTAGAGAATTGGGTAAAAAGTACGCTTGCTATGCCAATTGACGAAGAGGCGGAAGAAAATTTAGCGGCCTTGTTACCACATTTTGAAAGCTTGACGAAAGAAGATTTGCTAAAGCGAATGATTTCTTTGGAATTGAAGCAATTGAAAAGCAGTGCAAAGAGTGACTTAAACATGTCCTCTGATTCTAGAGGAAGCAGAGATAACGACAGAGGAGGAGATCGAAGAGATCGTGGAGAAAGAAGAGAGCGACCTGATCGACCAGAAAGAAGAGAGCGAGAAGGGAATCGTTACTTTATTAACTTGGGTAAAGATGACGGATTAAGCAAGGATGATTTACTTGAATTTGTTAGTGAAGTATCTGGAGCTAAAAAGTCAGATATCAATGATATAGCGGTTCAGGATAAACGTTCATTTTTTAACCTAAGCGACAGTCAAATTAGTGGGTTTGAAGATAAATTTGAAGGACTAGAACTAGAAAGCGGTCACGCGGTAAGAGTAAACAAAGAAACTGGCGGCGGCGGCGGAAGCAGAGATGGAGGAAGTCGTGGAGGCAGAAGCAACTTCGGAGGGAGCGGCAGTGGTGCGGCGGGTAGAAGACCTAAAGGTGCTGGTGGCGGAAGAAGAACTTCAGGTGGCAATAGCGATCGAGGTGGCCGAAGCAGTAGCGGTTCATCCTCTGGCAGCAGAGGCGGATCTAGTAGTGCAGGTGGAGCAAGAGGAAGAAGAAGATAAAAATTATTTCTTTTACTTTAATAATCCAAAAATTATAATCAATTTTAATTTATAAAATAAATTACTTAGTAACCTATGGGTAGATCACAAGAAACGTTCGGAAAAAAGGAGAAAGAAAAGAAGCGACACAAGAAGAAGGAAGAGAAGGAAAAGAAGAGATTAGAGAGGAAAGAGAATTCTACAGGTGGTGGTCTTGAAAATATGATGGCCTATGTTGATGAGAATGGGAGCATCACAGATACTCCTCCGGACCCGGCGGCAAAAAAGAAAATCATTAAGGCAGAAGACATTGTTTTAGGAATACCTCAAAAAGGGGAAGAAGATCCTGCAGACTTAATTCACGAAGGGAAGGTTACTTTCTTTAATGATTCTAAGGGTTACGGATTTATTCGCGATTTGAAGGACCAAGAAAGTTATTTTGTTCACGTAAATGGATTAAAAGAAGATGTAGTTGAAGGCGACAAAGTCAGCTTTGAGCTAGAAAAAGGTCAGAAAGGGTTAATGGCAGTTAGAGTGAAAAAAATCTAATCAGCCCCTAAATAAAATAGTGATAATGCCTAAAACGTACTGTTTTAGGCATTTGTTTTTGGCATAAATAAAGCAAATATGAAGTTTGAAGAGTATTCTATTTCAGATGGCATTAAAAAGAGCATCAGCAAACAAGGTTTTAAAAAACCAACTGATATTCAGTATAAAGCAATTCCCAATATTTTAAAAGGGGAAGATGTTTTGGCCATTGCTCAAACAGGAACTGGGAAAACTGCAGCTTTTGTCATTCCTATTTTACACCTTCTGCACGTGAAGAAGCTTATTCGTAAAAGTGCAGGAATTAAGTGCCTCGTTATGGCACCAACCCATGAATTGGCCTTGCAAATTCACGAAGTTTTTGTTTCTCTTGCCAAGCACACAAAAGTAAGTAGTTTCTGCATTCACGGTGGTGTAGACCAAGAGCCACAGAAGGAGAAGTTAGCCGACGGTGTGGATGTGCTGATTGCCACTCCCGGTCGACTTTTTGACTTGGTAAGTCAAGGTGATGTAAAACTTAGCGGGTTAGAAATTTTGGTACTCGATGAGGCCGATCACATGTTGGACCTAGGATTCATCAAAGATATTCAAGATTTGATGCGACACATTCCTTCGCGACGTCAAACGTTATTCTTCTCGGCAACCATTACAGAAAAGATAAAAAAGTTAGCCTACTCGTTGGTAACAAATCCAATTCGAATTCAGATTTCTCCCAAAGACCCGGTTGCTAAAAACATTGAACATGCTGTTGCTTTTATTGAAATGGACGACAAGCGCTTTTTCTTGGGCAATATCATGCAGGAATACCCCGAGCGGAAAACCTTGGTTTTTGTTCGTACAAAGGTTCGAGCAGAGCGTCTGTTAAAGGCACTTGAACGCCAGGGATTAACAGCAATTACAATTCATGGAGATAAGGAACAGAAAGACCGTGAGCTAACCATGCAAGCCTTCCGAAAGGGCGATGAAAAGACATTGATTGCAACAGACATTAGTGCCAGAGGAATCGATGTACCCAATGTTGACTTTGTAATTAACTACGATTTACCAGATAGCGCGGAGCAATACGTTCACAGAGTAGGAAGAACCGGTAGAGGAAGAGAAAAAGGTCAGGCCTTGTCCTTTTGCGCTGCGGAAGAATTAGAGCTATTGGAAGACATTGATACCAACCTTGGAAAACCCATTTCACGCTTTGAAATCTCCAAGAAGGATTACCAACTTACTAAATCTTCGGTAGTTGAGAATGAAAATGAAGATTGGAAGCACTTGTTGGTGCAAGCGGAGATTGAGGACAAAAATTGGAAAGCCAAAAAGAAAAAACGACAAAAGAATAAAAAGTAGCCTTCACATTAAACAGATTGAGTCTTCGTTCGTTTCGTTTTAAAACCATACCAATGTCGAAAAAAGAAGTAAAAATTAACATCATTGGAGCTGGAGTTAGTGGATTAACTGCGGCAATAGTTTTGGAGAAAGCAGGTTACGCTCCGCAACTTTTTGAAAAGACAGATCGAGTAGGAGGTAGAGTAAAAACAGAAACAACAGGAGAGTTTATCTTTGATCATGGCTTCCAGGTATTACTAGAGGCCTATCCCATGGCTCAAAAATATTTGGATTACAAGGCCTTGGATTTACAGCGATTTTTGCCAGGCTCCATTATTTTTGAGCAAAAAAAGGCCAAGAAATTTGGCGATCCACTTCGAAATTTAAATCTTTTACTACCAACTATTCTGAGCAGGCAGGCAACGCTTTCCGATAAGCTCAAGGTCTTTCGCTTAACAAATGAACTGAAGAAACAATCGTTGGATTTCATCTTTCAGAAAGAAGAAAGCACCACCCTGAACTATTTAAAGCAAAAAGGCTTTTCCGATACCATCATTCATCATTTTTTTCAACCGTTTTTTAGCGGTATCTTTTTGGAAACCGCCTTAACGACCTCCAGTAGGATGTTTGAATTTGTATTTAAAATGTTTGCTGAGGGTCAAGCAAGTGTGCCTAAAAAAGGAATTGAAGAAATTCCCAAGCAGTTGGCGAGTCGGTTGAAGAATAGCACCTTTCATTTCAATGTAGCGGTAGTCGAAGTGGATGGCTCGGGAATTACCCTTGAGGGTTTGCCAAAGGTGGAAAGCGATTTTACAATTGTGGCAACGGAAGCCGATGAATTGATTGGCAATCTTCGCAACCAAAAGGTAGCTTGGAAGCCGTGTTATTGTTTCTATTTTGAGACCCAGCACAAGGTCATTCGCGAAGCACTAATAGGGTTACTTCCCGGCCAACATTATACGAACAACTTACATTATGTAAGTAGTTTAACTGGGAGTAAAAAGAACTTACTTTCAGTAACTGTAGTTGACAACAAAGGAATTACTGGCACTGCCTTGGTAGCGCAGGTAAAGCAGGAGCTTCGCACCCTGTGTGGCATTGAAACTGCTGAATTGCTGTACTCCGTGGTGATACCGAAAGCCTTGCCAAAACTGCAAAACATACAGTATGAAATGCCAGCCTCGCAAACCCAATTATTAGATCGTGTTTTTCTTGCAGGAGACGTTACCCTAAATGGCTCGTTGAATGCAGCCTTGCTTGCTGGAGAACGAGCAGCAGAAGCGGTTATTGCCAAGTTAGAGAAGGGGCTTAGTTCCTAGCAGTTCCAGGGTTGTTTCGTAAATCGGCTGCTGCTGCATTTTTGATTTTAGCCAGGCGTAAAAGCAAATTAAAAATAAATCTTCTTGCTCTGAGGGTTTCCAAACCAAGATGGAGTCTACTTTTTTTTCAAATTCGGCAGTACGGGCAATACTCGGATCTCGGTAAACAGCCTTCACTAATTTTAGAAAGGGTAAAACCTGAAATGCCACGTTAGATTTTAAATAGGTTTCGTGTTTTTTAATGAGGCTATTGATTCTGGAAGTTACAAAGTCATCGTTTTGCAATTCCATGTGCAAAATAATTTCGATGTAGTTCTTATTCAACAGCCAGTCTCTGCCTAGGTTTTGTTCGTTGTATTTATCGCTATTTTGAAAATTGGTAAACAGCTTGGCTGTTGCCTTATAATCTCCTTGCTGAAAAGCAATGATGCTCCGAATTAGCAGGAGGTTTAGCGCCTTGTTAAGCACAAATGTTGGGCTGTTAAAATACTGGTCTAACAGGAGTGCAGCCCTTTTGTGAAGGCCAATAAAGTTAAAATTTAGCGCCAATAAACTCAGGTAACGGGTCTCAAATCGATTTCCAAACAGGGCATTTTCCTTTTCTAGGAGTGTTTTCATTTCTTTTAGAAAGCGGAGACTTTTCTCGAACTCCTTTTTTCTAAAATAGATGTTGGCAATTAAATAGATCAGCTTGATGTGGTTGGGAAGCTGGAGGCTGTCCGTTTCTACCACTTGTTCTAATTCGCCTAATCGTTCAATAAAAAAGACGTTGACTTCTGCATAGTTTTTATAGTAACTCCCTTTGGCATCCGTTATGGTTGCCATTTCTAACAAGTCTTTGTAGTCAAACGTATTTGCAAAGCGGTGGTCGATACTTTGGTTATAGGTCTCAAACTATTGGTAAACGGCAATTTCCTTGCCTTCAAATTTGGCTTCCCGAATAGCCTTTTTTAAGCGGGAATTGGCAATTGTTCGTTGCTCTTGTGCTGCATACTGTGCTAAACTCTGCTGAAACTCTTGGACAATAGGATCTAAGGCAATGTTTTTTTGTTCTAACGAGCATTCTAACATGCATGCTGTGGTGAATCTCATTCAAAATGGAATACAAGCGAGCCTGCTTTGCTTTTTGCTGCGCTTTGGAAAGAACTGTGAAGGCGGTTTTGTATTTCTTAGATCGGATTAACTTCCTTGCCAGTAGCACTTTTTTAATCAGCTCTACTTCAATTTGGGCTTCCTTCTCCACTATTTGTTCCGCAATATAGGCGCCTAAATTATCCCTCAATCGCTTTTTAATTGCAGTATAGCAGTTGGCGCCCCATTCGGTTTTCTTTTTTTCGGCTTGCTGGGTTAACAACGCCTTAAACAGCTGCACGCTGTGATCGTATCTGTTTTTACTCCTTTTGGTCAAGAAACGGATAAATCCTTGCTTTCCTTGGGCGAAATGATAGCGATAAGGTCATGTATTTCCAAAATATATCGCAATTATTTAGAGACTAAAGTGTTCAATTTAAGTATTATAACTCAATTTAAGTATACTTATATTCAAGTATATTTTCGAATATACACTTTTTGAAAGCGCCAAGGAAATTCATATTTGCAACTTAATTTTTAAACTAGAACCTATGAAACAAGATGTATTTATGACGGAGGAACAAAACGAAGAGATAATTACCGTTAAAAAAGTGAAAGAGATGCGACCCAAAGAGAAATGGAATGATTTAGGTTTAAAACCTACCCCAGCCTATGTGGGTGCCGCTTGGCTGTGCCTGTGCATGGGCTTACTGTCCTATTGCATTGGTTTATGGCATACCGACCTTCTGCTGAGTGAGAAAGGCTTTTATTTTACCTTGATTCTTTTTGGACTGTTCTCGGTTATTTCTGTCCAAAAATGCGTCAGAGATCGAGTAGAGGGCATTGTAGTAACCGACATATATTATGGCATAAGTTGGTTTACCACCATTTGCTCGGTTGTGCTGTTACTCATTGGACTTCGGAATGCAGAAATCAGCTTAAGCGAAAATGGATTAATACCTGTTGTACAACAGGGAAAATGGACGGCAGGTTCTTTGAGCGAGTGTTTTATGCTTTAAATTTATTAGATTTAGCAAAAAATTAAAATGAAATATTTAAACTACTTTGCTATTTCCATCTCTGCCATTTGCACGATGGCCGTTATTTATTCATTTACACTTGTAGACAAAGGATACGAATTTAAAACCGTCACTATTATTGAGTCTATTGTGCCAAATGGAATAGGTAGATCCAGGATAATAAACTCTATGGAGAATAGGGATTACAGAGAGTTCAGTAAAATAATGACGGAGGAGGATAACTCTCGAAACAAGTCCGATCGGGGCGACCTAAGAGTGAAAGAATACGAAGAAACCAAGTTGCTGAACTTTTACAACATTGGAGGCATTCGTTTTCAAAACATTGCAGCGAATGATGCCGTAATTGACTCAAGAGTAAATGCTTTTTTAGATGAAGGCTGGGAAATAATTAGCATTAACTCTGCTGTAGAAGCATATGGCGGAAAGGATGATTCCAACGGATTGTTTTTAACCCGATTCTACTTTAAAAAGAAAAAGTAATTCCGCTTAACCTGCAAAAGCCGCTTCCTAAAGGAAGCGGCTTTTTTTGTCTGGCCAAGCAGGTTCAACGGGTGGATGTGTTACTGAAAAGGGTAACAGAGCAAAAACTGTAGGAAAAATTAGAACTTAATACCCATATGAAGAGGGTTTTCCGTTTTACAATTAATTAAGTTTGAAACATAAATACTTTCGACATGACGCACAATAGAATAAAAGGAATTGGACTTTTAATTCTTTTTCTGTCGGCCACAATGGGTCAGGCACAAAATAAAGAGAAGCGCGAGTTTTACGCGAAAAACATCCAGCCTATTGAAAACGATGGCACAATTGAGGGCTATTCTGTTTTTTTCGAAGATAAAAATGATCTGAGAAGTAACAAGGAATATTTTTTAGAATACTACGATGAAGCAGGTGCATTTGAGACTTCCACTAACATTGTGCGAGATGGGTTTTACCGCTTGTTAGAAAGCTCCTTCAATGGAGAGTTACTCTGTTTTAAGTTCTTTAACCTTCAAACAAAGGAATTGGTCTTGGAATTTTTTGATGTAGATGGGGAGTTTCTATACGATGAAATTATACCAAGCACAAAAGCAGAAAAATACATGTTGGTAGGTGCTGCTGCGGGAAACTTTCCATGGATTCCCACCTTAATTTCAGTTCCCGGCAAAGGCTTTGTCAATTCTCGAGTGACACGAGAGAAAAGAGTCACTCATTTCATGACAAAATATTACTCGAATAAAGGAGAGGAGAACGATTGGTCTATCGATAGCAGAGAGGCGGAAGAAGCGGTCGCTATGGAATTGCCGCTGGCAGCAATTAAGGATAAATTATTTTTGAGAACCTGCGATAACTCCGGCTTATACGACATCGGAATTCGGTTAAAAAAAGTTGAAACAGGAGCTGATATTGGGGGAATTACTTTTAAACAAGATGATTTTACTAGACGAATTCGAGCGGTTAAAGAACTCTCGGAGGGCAGGTATACCGTTCTAGGCTATTTGCTAAACGGAGTGCAAAAGAAAGAAACGAACAAGGGCATTTTTAAATTGATGTTAGACGAGTTCGGGAAACAAATCAGTTACTCAGAATACCTTTATTCGAAGGACGAGCAGGAGTTTGATTTTATTCACATTCATGATTTTGAATTCGATAAAAGTGAAAATTTAATTGTAATCGGGGAGGTATTAGACTTGAAAGGAGGCTCAACCTATACAGCAGAGTACAAAAGAGGACCCAAGGTAATAATTGGAAACCTCCTAGTTTTTAAATTTGATACTGGATGGAATAAAATAGACCTGCTGACCCTAGAGAAGAGTGAAAAGAAGACCAGCATGCCATTTGCTTCTGAGTATGCTGGCAATTCTGCACTAGCTATGATTGTTAATGAAGCAGAGGCCTTTGAATTTGTTTATGCCGACAATACAGGAGCAACCATAGACATTTATTACTACAACAAGGAAAAGCGGAAAGGGGATAAAAATAGCTATGTCTGTGTAAAAGTAACGTACAACGGAGAAAGCAACACAACTTCAACCATAGATTTGGGCCCTGATGCAAAACGAATTAAGGTGCTACCGGGAAATGGAAAAATTATTGTTGCGGAGTACCTTAAAAAAGAGAAGAAGCTGCATTTTATAGAAACACCATTTGAATAAAACTACCAGAGCGAGTAGTCTGTGGTGGAGGCTCTAATTTACTATTCAAATTGAGACCCTAGCTCGAGCATAGAAGGCCCGGGATACGTACCTTTGTAAAAATCTGCATCCCATGGCAAAAGGAAAAAAAACAAAAATTCGGTTAGAGAGTCAAATTCAACAACTGTTGCAAAAAGACAACGGCGTTACGGCTCATTTTGACTATAAAATCAACATGAACTCTAAGAACAGTACTGTGGAGTTAAACCTACTAACCTTTAATGCAATACATGACGAATATATGCTATTGAGAAAGGTCACTGGTAGTTCTGCCATAGAATGTTTAGAAAGTCTGCACCGTTACATTTTAAGGGATGAGTCCCGTAAAAACGAAAACTCGTACACCATTACTTGGAAGCAAAAAGGAACAGAAGAAAACCACCAATCGTACTTTAGAGGGACTTCTGAAAAAGAAGTAACGAATAAGTTTTTACATGAAAAGAGGGCCGAAGATTACGAGTTTTCTATCAAACTGAATCCAATTACCTAAAGGTTAAAATAGAGTCCTAGGCCAAGCCATTCCATTTTTTCTTGCTCAAATTGAGAGTAGGGAAGGTGGCCCGCGTAATATTCGAGAACAATTCGAATGGGTTCCTTTTTTGCATCACTTCGATACGCAATTCCCCCTCCTGCCTTTACATTTAAATCGAAATTGGTTTCTTGAAAACCTTTGAAGACCAACCCGCTGGTAAAGCTCCATTTTCGATCCTCTTGTTGTAAAAAGTTGTCGACCCCAAAAATGTAAGAGAAGGGGAGTCGCGTTGCATTTGGCCGGATTACTGCGCCAATACCAGTAATTAATTGGGCTCTAATTTGGGGCAGTTGCCGAAAGTAGGTAAACTCCAATTGCTCGTAATTGACCATATTTTCAGTGTAACTCCGAATGCTATTTCGAAGGATGTAATCGTCTCCCAAGTGAGAAGAGACATGGAAGAACCGCAACCGATACGTGCGCAAGTGGTCTATTTTTTTTACAAAGCTAAAGGCTACTTTATAATCAATATTGATCAAATTTCGCTGCTGAATGCCGTCTACTTCTTTCCATTCAAATTGTGTAAAAACACCAATTTCCCCAACAATTTCCCACGCCTTATTTTCTGATACTTGTTTTGAAAAAATGGATTGATCACCGCCCACGCTAAACGGCAAGTACTGTTCTGCTGTTATATTTTTACTTAAGATGCCATTTATGCTGCCCGACATCTGAATTTCAGTGGGATCCATAAAAATAGCTGTTTGCGTTAATCGGTTATCCATACAACTCGTTTGAGCCCCTAACGCAGGACACAGAATGGAGAGAAAAATAAATATGGTGGTTTTCAAGGGCAAAGTTTAGTGCGAATTTAAAATATTTTCACTATCATCGTAGCTGAATATCCTAAAATAACAGACATGAAAACAAAAGTCCCTACTTTTTTCTGGTTCATTGCAAGTATCGCATTATTGTGGAATCTTATGGGCTGTGCTTCCTATGTGAGTATGCAACTGATGTCGCCTGAAGCATTAGAAGCCCTATCGGAAGCGGAGAGAAACGTGTTCTTAAGCACTCCAACGTGGGTAACGGCCGCATTTGCTATCGCCGTATGGTTCGGATTACTAGGCTGTATTTTATTGCTGCTTAGAAAAGCTGCAGCACACCCTATTTTTGTTATTTCTTTATTAGGAATAATGGTAGAGCAAATTTGGAATTTCACCGTCGGCAACGCGCTTGAAGTGCACGGCGCCGAGCACGTAATACTGCCAATTACTGTCTTTTTAATTGGGATTTACCTGATTGTATTTACGAAAAAAGCAAAGGCAAACAATTGGATCAATTAAGTTACTCAGTGGTTCAGCCTGCTGATCTCCAACCAAGCCAATTGGAAGCCTCGAATCCTTATTCGAGGCTTTTTTTATGCCATAGCGTAAGCAGCTAAAAACAAGCAGCTCACAAATAGGAGGCTGGGCAGGAGCAAAGCTTGAAATTTTGTTTTCATGGGGAATACTTTCCTCAGAGACTCTTTTTTTTTGTAAAAGACGCATGAACGAATCGAAAATTCTATCCTCCGGTTGTAAGTACTTGCTGTTAATAGCGGCTCAAAATTCGAATCGTTAAACGGTACGGAATCTTTTCCTCTTAAGTAGGATTTATGCAAATAGTCCCAAGTTTATACTCTAAATCTAGTTATTGAGGTGCTTTTCGGATAAAATACGGCTGTTTTATCGCTTACTAAAAAAGCACCTGTGTTAACGACTTTAATCTATTAACGATTTGCTAAGGAAGTTTTTACAAAAAAATGAAGTAAACAGTAACGCCAAAGTCGTTGAAAATTGATAAATAATTTTCGTAACATTTGGTGTTCCCAACTTTTTGTTCCACATTAGTGCCGTAGAACAAACAGATTACCTTATTTATTCACATAAAAGAGAACTTATGGAATGTCCAGTTTGCAAGCATAGCGAAGTTGATAAAAATGCGCTAAGCTGCCCCCAATGCCAATCAAATCTTCAAGCATTTACGGTGCTCGAATCGATAGAAAAAAAACTAAAAAGTAGGAAATATTTTATTTATTTCTTGAGTGCCCTGCTATTAATCCTGATTGGGGCTTGGTCTCTTTTCGATACAAGGGCAGGGGATAAGCTATTGCTTAACCAAACCAATGTGCAATACAAAGATTCATTGTCTAAACAAAATTATAGGATTGAGGAACTTACAGTTGTACTTCAAGAAATGGAACTAGCCAATGTTAGTTTAGGCGAAAAGATAAAGTCCTTTGAGGTTATTGAAAATTCTGTAGATGGTGAATCAGCAGATAGAGACTATCATATTCACATTGTAAAAAAAGGGGAGTCTTTGTGGAGCATAGCCGAAGAATATCATTCAGATGGCAACAGACATGGAGAAATTGCAGGTCATAATGAGTTAAACGATCCGCATTTTATTGCAGTAGGAGATACGGTTATTATAAAAAAATAGAAAATATGGACAAGGATTACATAGAAAATGTAAGAGCGAATCATTTGACTGTTTTAAAAGAAGGTGTTCAGTTAAAAAGTACCTTAAAACAGAAGGACAGTAAAATTGCCGAGCTAGAAACAAAGAATATTAAAGTTTCGATTGAGTTGAAAAGCAAAACGGATCAATTAAAAGTTGCAGAAGATAAAGTACAAACGTTGGAAACAGAGCTTTCCAAATTGCAACTAGAAATAAGCGATTCTAAGGAGAAATTAAAACAGGCCAATAAGGACGTAGACGCTATGAAATTATTAATGGAGCAGAAGGACAAAACTCCTTGAAACCATTGATTTGTTGCACAAGCGATAGTGATTTTCTGCACTGGATGGAATAGAAGATTAACTTGTATAAAAGCCCTTTTGTATGTTTACAAAAGGGCTTTTTTGTGTTATTCTGATAAGCTTTGCTTATAAATCAGAAGTTGAAATCAAAATATCTTGAAATTTGTTTCATAAAAGTTGGCTTTTAAATGATTCCTGGAGTTTAACTGGGCAAACTATGGTAGGAATTGAGAATGTGGGATTGAACAATTATAGCATGTATCTAAATCTTTCAAGCCATGTTATTGATCTTTCCGATGCGTACAATTAAATAATTAGGTTGTTGAAAGTTTTAACGGTTTCCTGTGCAGTAGTTTTTGAAAGTAGCACGTCGAGCGAAAGTAGTAATGTTTCAGGATGTTTAGGGTATTTATTATGTTGCGCTATTTTATAGCGGAGGAGTTATAACTGAAAAATTTATCAAGGAATAGAATTGCGAGTTTGTATATTATTACAGTAATAGAGTAGATTCTAAAATATATTATTTAACATAATATTAATTATAGGACAAAAGCAGTAATTTCCGTAATACGAGCCTTAGCGAGTATTTACACATAATAACAGTTCTCGGACTTCAGTTCGATAACGACAGCTATTATGTTAAGGAAATTACGGCTCTACACCTAGAATCCCTTTTGTCAACTATAATGATATTATGTCTGCATTCCGTTTAAGTCTTTGTAAGCTGTGCTTCCAGCAAAACCAACAAATTCTAAAACTCCATTTGCTTGGCTCTTATCAGCCAAGTAAATATTTCGCCAATTTCCACGCCTTTTTTAGATTCGTGTAGCCTGAACATTCGTGTACTTTTGTGCCTATAATTAGTCGTTATGTCTCCGCCCGTTTGGCTAACGGGTCTTCGCCTACGGTAAATAACCGCTCAAAATGATTAAATTTCTTTTTGCCCCGCTCTAAGGTTTTTCTGCCAACGCTAAATCAAATAAGTTCTCATCTTTGCTGACGCTGAAGCCTCCCAAAAAGATTTCAAACACATTTGCTTTTTTCCACGCTTTTTTTTGATTCCAATTAATACTGAATTTGCGTTTAACCCATAAAAATTGATTAAGCGAGATTGATTAAATTTTAAAAATCGGTCATAGCCTTGTTTACTCTGCTAAAGCTTCGGGGCATTTCGAATAAATAATAGTCTTAAATTGAACCTATTATTTATCTTTCTTTTTTCCTTTGATGAAAAAGAAATACGGCAAATGTCCCGTGGACATTTGAGCGAGTTAGTGTGCAAGCTTGTAATACTTTTTCTTTGATAAAAAGTATTGCAAAAATCAAGAAAAAACAATGCTTCCTCGCTCTCTTTGTGGCTTGAGCTGTTTCACAGCTCGTTCCGCTAAGGCGGAACAAAACCAATCCAAGGACGATTGCTATTCGTTTTAGCCACAAATTCACGCCATCGCCGTCCCGCTGTTTTTTCCTGCCCTCGCTCTTTTAGATTTCGTTATTTAACATAATGTTTTATATACTTAAACAACCCACCGAAAATTTGTATATGAATTCTTCAAAGAACCATGTTCTCCAATATTAATTATAATTATAATCGCTTTCGTTTTGAATAATTTAAGTCAGTTTTCAATTGCTTCATTAAATAATAATATATTATTGTTTCTTGTCTATTAATATCTAAGGAAAATATTCTATTCATTGCCATATGGATTATACTTGAAACCACATTTATTTTTTCCTCCCAACTAGAAAAATTTAAAGTCTTTATTAATTCTAGCTTTTGATTTGAATATAGGCTCCCATTCTTTAACCCTTCATTAGTACCCTTTTGAAAATTGTTTAAAAGATCTGAAATACGGTCTTTTAAGTGCCTATAAGATTTATCCAATTTTATTCTTAATGATTTGTTTCTTTCAGGTGAATTTGTGTTATCTAGTCTATTAAACATCAAAATAAGTAGATTAATAGAATCTAACTTGCTAATTTCAAACATTTTAAAATAATCATTCAATACGAGCAAGGCATATTCCCAATCAGAAATAGGGCTTTCATTTTTGTCTAGAAAATTAATAACTGCTTTTGTATCTAAGCTAAAAATTGATTCAATTATTTCAATATTCTCAGTCGTATACCTTCTTACTTCTCTATCATATGAGTCAATTGTCAAGTGATACACTATCTTTCTTTGCTTCATTTTACCAAATTCATCCAATAAAAATCGATTGAATTGAGTTAGTTGAGGCTCACTTATTTTATACCTAAGTCTTAAATGGAAATCAACATCGTAATACCGAATAAAGAAGAATGGTACTGATTTATTGTTTTTTAAAAAAGATTTGACTTGTTGATTGAGATCTGTTATTATTTGATCTGCTGAATTAGGATTGCAATAAACCTTGTAGAATATCCACCCTTCAAAAGGAAAAAGTTTAGTTTCCATTTCTGTAGTATGAAAGGACTATTTCATGGGAGAAAAGATTTCCATTGACATCTTCTATTTCAGAAATATGATCATGAAAAAAGGTTTCCTTTAGAAGAACCTCTTTATGCTTTTTTAACTGATCAAATAAGCATAAAAATGAGACTTCAAGTTCAATATTGAAGTACAATTCACCTTTGTCAGTAATCATTAAAAACTCTGTATCTATTTTTTTTTCCTTAACAATTGATAAGAAAGCTAATTTTTTATCTAAAAAATCTCCTTTACAGTTAATTAATTGTAATAAATCATTACCCAAAAACCATAACTTTGGAGAAACTATAATATTGCCGATCATTAAACGAGGACAAAATCCATTTAAATAAGCAAAGTTCTCAGTTCTAATCATAAGGTCAATGTTAGGGGTTCTTTGCTCTTGGATATCACATAAAAAAGAAATAACTGAGTTATTATTTCCTTTATAGTTATATGAATTCGAATTATAGACTAACACTTCCTTTTTGTAAGTCTTTGAGATCAATTTGAACTCACCATCATAAAAGCTTAAATAGAGGTCATTTAATGGAATTTCTGTTGAATCATTGTTTTGATTGCTCCTTGTTTGAAAGACTATTCTATTTCTTCTGCTTGCCTTTCTTGATAAAACATCTGACTTAACATTGTCAGGGTAAAAAGAAAGTTCACAACATATCTTTTCTTTATTTAATTGTTCTTCTTCATTAAATACCTCATTCACAAATTCAAAAGCCTCATTGAAGTAATCGGAGCTTCTATTGATCAAACTTGATGCGGTTATTCCACCAATAGCTTTAAGATTTATTATCTGAGAGCCTGACTTATTAAATCCAAGCTCTATTATCGCTGAAATTGTATCTGAATGGCTTGATATGTTTTTAGTATTTAAATTTTCAATGAATTTACCTAAGTAAATTGTAGATTTTGATTTACTACTATTGAAAATATAATAGCTTAGATCGTTAAATAAATTCAATTCGGTATGTTTGGCTTTTTCTGAAAATAAAAATAAATGAGCTAACTCATTTCTATTCGAATTATCGAAATTGATATTGCCATATCCTATCCCGATGAAGGGATCTAAAGCTTCTAATAATAATACCTTTTTCTCTCCATATCTAAAAACAAATCTTTCTCGGAAACTTTCAAGTCTTTTATTTACTTTTTTCGTAGAAATAGACTGAAGATATGGTATGATGCTTAAAATCTGATTTGAAATTTGTCTTTTAACTTTAAAGCTAGATTTGTATACAATATCTTGATTTAAGTTTGAGCTTCGTAAAGCTCCAAAATTCAAATTGATGTTTTCTGTGAGGTTTGTATTGTCACTATTCTTACTTAAAACATCAATATTTGAGTCGAATTTCTTAAAAAAACCAATACTAGTAGACTGTAAACTCAATGCTTTAGTCATTTGCATCAAATGATTTCCAATGTCTATACTCGGAACCGCATCAGTAATAAGAAGATTAGAGTGAATCATTTCTTTTATAAAATCCTCAGATTCTTTTTTATCATATTCAAAGCTAATCAGCAATGTTAGTATATCCTTATATTTCACTCCATTTTTAGCCAATTCTAATATTTTAATTAATAATTCATTTGTGGTGACAGAGTTTAATACTGATTTTCGAATGTGGTTTTTAAAGTTGACAATTGTCTGTATATATCTAAGCTCATTTTCATGAAAGTAAATGGTTGGATTCGGATAATACTTAATATTTAATACTTGATGCTTTTCGTAAATATATTTTTGTGTTGATGAATATAGATAATCGAGTTTAGCACGACTTATTATTGAATACTCATTTGTAAATTGATTAGAACTATTTTCTGCTAACCTACCTGAGGCTATTCCTGAAAATAAATCATAAGGAGAAGATCTAGTTGCTATCCGGCTTAAGTAATTATAAGAAGTAGATTTGACTGAATGTGTAAACTCTTCTTTTACAAGCTTTTGGTAAAATAAATTAGAGGATCTTCTGATAGCATCCATTAATTCTTTTGAAGCCTTAATCTTAGTCTCATAAGTGTCAGCATCCTCTAGAATCTCTTTTAAAGTATTTAGAGAATAAATTGGAATTCTTAAAAATAATTTATTAAATGCACTATACCTCATGGATTTCTCACTTCTTCTAAGGCATTGAAGATCAAGAAATCTCTTTTGCCCAAATTCAAACTTTTATGATCTTTGTAATCAATCAAGTGATCAATATAAACCCCATCTTCATCATAAAAAGTCTTATCAAATCTGCATTTCAAGGAAATTGTTAATTGCGAAGTATACTTCGGTCCTGCAACATTGAGGTTAGTAATATATCCTGCCACCCCCCATGTTTTTGTTCCCACTGTCACACAATTCTTATATTGCTGAAGAATCATTGCGGTATGTTCACCTATACTTGAAGTATAACTGTCTACTAAAAGAATAAGTAAGCCATCATACTTTTTTTTATTCCCCCCATAACTTCTGGACTTCTTTAGTAAAAATTCACCTGGTTTAGTTACCCCTTTTGAAGGTATATATTCGTCAAAATATATCTTTTCACTAAGTATACTTTTTGCAAATAAATAGGTAAAGGAATGGTTAATATAATCACGTAAATCTACCATTAGAGTGTCGGAGGATAACAAATTCTTAATCATCTTTTTTCTTTTCCCTAAAATTGAAAGTTTTGGAAAATCAGTTGCTTTGAAGTATAAAACCTCTTCTTTTATTGGAAATGGTGATACTTTTCTTTTATTAAATTTTAATTTTTCGACCTTTACCACAGATTCGACTCCATTTCTATTAATAATATATTCTTGTGTAGTATTGTAGGTACCTTCAATTTCAAGTTGAACTAATTTGTCTTGATACCTGCTACTAGAATATGGCGCATATGATTTAACTTTATCATAAATAGCTTTAAGTTTCCCCTTAGAGGTAGAAATAATTTCATCACCTACTCTTAAATCTCCTTCACCTTTTGTGATGGTACTGTTAATCCTTGAAATGAATACTCTCTGATTTTGGACTATACAGCTAAAACCAGGATTATAAATTCCGAAAACTTCTTCACCTAAGTATTGATTTGAAAAAATCAATGTATGAGAATCATTTAATGCATTAACCATCTTAAACAAGCAAATAATTAATTCTGATTTGCTCTTAACTTCAAACATTTCTTGTATCGAGGAACTTAGGATTACATCCCAATCATATAATAACTGATGCTTGTAGGGAAAGTAGTATTCAATGCGATTCCAAAAGTTAAATAATAACCACATCTTTTCTTCAAATCCTATAGATTTAGATAAGTCTACTTCTCTTTTATCAACAAACTCAATTATATAATTTATAGTTAAGTAAACATTTTCATTCTTTTCATGGCTGTAATTTCGTCTTGCAGAATCTAATATTTCTGAAACCTCTTTCGGTATTAAAGAGTCTTTAAACCAATCTAGGTCTACTAATTCAATTATGCCATTCTGTTTTCTACTCTCCTTTGCTTTAGTTGATTCAATGTTAGCATTGTTTACTAAACTGAACAATACATCTTCATATGTTGAATGTTTCTTTTTGTATTTCTTTAGCTCATTTATTAAATGTAAATCCCAGTTTGAAGTTTTATCAGATAATTTAGTGTGGTACTTTAAAACACCCCATGTTTTACATATGTATTTCAAATGATCGATCTGAACTGAATCATTAATAGAAAAAGCTTTATTGCTATTTACGAGAAAAAGAATATATAGGATTAATAAACGAATCATAATCTATGATAATAACATGCATTCATCCCAACTTATTTTAGTTTCTTTCATAAATGGTATGCAAGCTAATAGATAGCCTTCAAACCCTAAAAGCAAACCACTTCCATTTTCATTAAGCCAAGATTTTGGATCAATTTTTTTATGATCTATATTAATGAATGTTTGATATGCAAAGTCAGAATATTTCTTATCCTCATGCAGTTTGGATAACTTTAAGAATAAATACGAAACTCCTATCTTTCCATGGCAAAAGAAATCACCCATTTTCTCATCATAATATAAACACTCATTTATTAAAATTCTATCAAGAATGATTTTTCCAAAATTAACAAATTCCGTATCATTAATTATTGAACCTGTTAAGCTAATTGCATAAGCTGCACTGAGATCTCCATTGCACCAACCAAAAATTTTACTGTAATATTTTTCTGATGGTGAAACATAAATCGGTAAAAGAGATTCGGTTGTCAATGAATAATTTCTTTTTAAAATTTGAAAAATAAGATGAATTGACTGAAGGCTAATTCTGGTTTCTATTTTTTTTTCATAGATTTTTGCTAGTAATATCAATAAGCCTGAATACCCATGGGCAACTCCAAAATATTGAACTTGTTTTATTTGATTGCTCGAATCAATCATCGGTGATGGGAACTTAATTAAAACTGACTTTAAAAGCATCTGATGAATTCGTTTGACTACACTTTTTATATAACTTTTAAAAACCTCAGGATTGTTTAGAAAGTAAATAATTGAATTAAACTCGCCACTTAATAGATCGTAGCTAATATCTAATTTACTGATTCTTTTTAGAATTGAAGAATCTACCTCATTTCGTTGACTAATTTCAATTTCTGTTAGCTCATTAAGTCTTAAAAAGTCTATTGCCCACAAGAATCCAGTAAAACCATCACTTATTGAAATGTTTCATTATCATCTGTAAAATATCTTGTATCTACAATCATTGCAAAACCATTAGCAAAACCCTCTAAAATAGTTTGATTTGGATGTTTATTGTTAAAGGTTAAAGCGTGAGTCCCGCCTGTCTCGAATGCCCATCTTCTATTTTGAATTGCAAATTGAACAAAATGCCCAACCTCATGATATGTAGTATGCTCACTTTGAATACAACGATTTTCCATCATATGTATTTTGCCTTGAGCGGGTGCTCCTATAAAAGCAAATGTATTATGCCTGAAAAAACAACCATCTCTGGTCTGATTAAAAATTGAATTTGGGTTTGAAGGTACAAATACTAATAATTTAGCCCATGGTATTGGTAGCCCATGTAATTCAGCTGTGGCAAAATCAATAGAGCGTTTAGCCCAATGAAAAACATGAAGATTTCGATGCGATCCAGCACGTTGTGTTAAAAAATTTAAATCATGTCTATTACCACTTTGATGATTAAACTTCTTACTAGAAGTTTCCATAGTATAGGCAGTATTAATACCAAATGCAGCACTATTATAATGAACCTCAACTTCGCCGGCATTATCTTTTGTTTTAAATTTCAATCGCACCTGTATGTTGCCACTAGTGTTAAAGATGGTTTTGTCAAAATCAAAGTTAAAATAGCCATTGTTATCTGTTGATCCTACTCCTATTCTAAAACCACTCCATGCTTCTACTCTAGCATTTGCAATAGGAATTGTAACAGTAGCAGCATTATCATTTCTATAAGTATAAACTAACCTACCTTTAGCCCTTCCTCTGAAAGTTTTCACGAATTCAGGTTCGGGCTCAGGATCCTCATTACAGTTTACTAGAACTGCATAAGCTAATCCATCGTAATATTTCCAACACATTGGCAGTGTTGTATCAGGTACTGTATTTGGTATTGTATCAGGATTTATCTCGCTTCTAACAGGTACCTCACCCTCAACAGGTGATAACCAACTAATAATATCATTAGGTAAAGTATTAGGGTTATAAATTTGAATTTCTCCCCAAGGACTAAAAAATAAATATGTAGTGGCAAGAGTTGCCCTATCATTAGCATATACATACATTCTAAGTTCTTGTAGGTAAAACGGTGTATTGTTAGCATCATAGCTTATTTCTAAATTGAAAGTAGTTGGATTCTCTCCTTGAAACGATCCAATTGATAGTGAATTACTTACGATGCTTATGCCTTCATTATTTTCGACAAAATAGATTATTGAGTCAATAGTAATTACATTTCCCCCATCATCATGTATAACATTAAAGGGTAAGATTAAGATTCCCTCAGCTTCTGTTGAAAAGTCTTGAAATTCAATTTGTAAATCATTTTCACAACAGCTATTAGCATAAATTTTACATGTAAATAGCGTTATAAATAATATTGTCAATGCTTTCACCTTAGTTTTTTTTAATCTCATATTTAATTAATTCCCATGAAATATTATTTACAGATTCATGGAATTTGACTATACCTATATTTTTAGCTAAGCAAAGAGTGTCGTCGATTGAGCCTCCCCAAATTCTTAATTTTACTACGTTTGCAACTTTGCCAAAAGATAATTGCAATGAAGTAGTATCTAGTAATTCGGAAATTCTAGTATAACCGCTACTATTTTGAGCAATAGTAAGCGAGTCAATTGGCACAGTAAGGAAATTATTGTATGGCCCAAATATATTACCGAATGAATTAGAACTAATTACATTTTCCGAATATGGACTATTGTAAAACTGTACCCTAAGCTGACCATAACCATATATAGGTGCTGATTCATAGTAAGAATGCTCAATATTTGTTATTAATCTTTCCCATTCAAATGATGCTCTCGTTGGATTAAATCTTAGCTCTCTAAAGTTTTCAACTACTATGGCAGTATCAAATATTGCAACATTAGTATCTACCCTTTGATAAATCCACCAAGAACCTTCTGGAAAATAATAATAGCTTTTCAATTCAGAATCTACTAGTTGGGTAGATATTGGTTCAGGTTCACCATCATCTTCCTTGCAATGAATTAATGTTACCACAAACATAAAAAAAAACAGATATTTCATTAGAGCTGGCAAATTTTTCAAACCAAATTTATACATTTTAATGAATTGATATGTTAAGTTATCATCAATTTTAAGATTACTGATTTTGATATTTAATTTCTTAGTAAGAGATATCATTTACTGAAATGATGGAATTTGACTATATCTGTAGTTTTTTGATAAGAAATTAGTTTCGTCGACATTACCTCCTGTATTTACTCCTCCAAAACTAGTTAAGTTTAAAATTAGAAGTATTTTATTATATGAAAAATAGAATTTATAAGTTCAGATAATTCTGTAATATAAATCTTTTTTAGTCGATTAATTTATTGTAGAATCCATAAATCAGTATAATCTGAAATTAAAAAGAATAATTGTTGCTAAAAATTGTTGAGTCAAAAAGGGTTCAGTCTTATTTAAAAGTTTATTCAAAAATTAAATTACTATTCCTACCCCACTCCACACACTTTCGTTTCCGCTTCGCTGCACCAAAAAAGTGTTGCGTGCCTTCCCCAAATTCAAAAGAAAGAGAAAAACCGTCCCTCCTTTTTAAAAAGAAATTAAATCAGCTTCCCAAATAAAATTTTGTCACGATTTTGGGGAATTGAGAGTGAAAATCCCGCCAAAATTTTATGCTGCGTTATTTAACATAACGCAATCCATTATAGGACACATTTCGACTTCGCTCAATGTGACAAGCAGATAGCATTATAGGACATAAAGTAAATTGACCTACTAGGTTAAACATAGCTATTAAAATACAATAATAATGAGCACTAGAAATGTGCTATTTAACTTAAACAACAAGTGTTACTGTGCAGAATTATAATGTGCAATCATTTTGTCAATATTATTCCATATCTCCCTCTTTTTTTTAGCATGCCATATTACGTAGATATTTGGTTTATCCTTAACGAAATCTAATATTTCTTCTTTTTTATCACCATAAATTGCATGTAAAAAGTATGGTTCTTCCCCTTCTTTTTGCAAGAATGTCTTAGGAGGACACATTTTTCTAATTACAACGCAATCAAACATTTTATACATTGTTATTTTACCAACTAAAACTTGTTGACTAAAATCGTTTTTAATAACTAAGGTTGAACATCTTTTAAAGTCATCACAATATTCATAGGCTCTATTTCTAATTACTTTAAAAGTATTATCTTTAATTTGTATTGTTGCAACACTATCAAGATTTATTTTCTTGTGCTCATTGTTGTTTTTTATTACTAAATACGCTTCTTCATATTTAAAAAAAGCGAAAATTTCTAATTGATATAATCTAATTATTCCTCTATGTTCGTTTCCTTGAAGGTCTGTATAAAACCCATCACCATTAAAAGTCTTACTTGAATGTGCAAACCATTTCTCTTGAGCTGTTAAACAACAATTGATTCATCGCAAGTATTGCTTGGCGGCCATGTACCCCGAACAGCCGCGCCTGCCAATATCGGGTATGGAATGTTGCACCTACTTGGCCCAACTAGCTGCAGTCCGACCTGCCTTTGCTTAACGCAGCAGATGTACTACCTTTGTAAACCAAAGTTACTGCAGGCAGTAACTTTTATACAGCCGAAAAGTAGCTTTACACCAGGTAAAACCAACATGAAAAAAACGTACGTCCGAGCAGGTGTGTTAGCTGCAATAGCTTCCTCCCTTTGTTGTATTGCTCCTTTAATTGCCATTTTTGGTGGTGTTGCAGGAGCCGCTTCCGTATTTTCATGGATAGAGCCTGCACGGCCCTTTTTAATTGGAATTTCACTCCTTGCTTTGGCTTTGGCATTTTACCAGGCTTATAAACCGCTTGCAGCAGAGGATTGTAACTGTGAACTTCCCGAAAAGAAAAGCGTTTTAACTTCTAAGGGATTTTTATGGTGCATTGCCCTTTTTTCCATTTTGCTATTTTGCTTTCCGTATTATTCCTCTATTTTCTATTCTCAAGTTAGCAGTACAACAACAGCTTCAAGCAGCTCAGCAACGGTTCAATACACGCTTGAAATTGAGGGAATGACCTGCCGGGGCTGCGAAAACCACATACAATCGGCCTTACTGCCCCTACACGGAGTGTTAGAAGCAAAAGCGTTTTACACAAAAGGAAATGCAATTGTGCGGGTAGATACTTCCAGAATATCAATTGGCGAGTTGAAAATAAAATTAGAAGAAGAAACGGGATATAAAGTACTGCAGCATAAAACTAACAACTAATGGAGAAAATAGTCGAATTAAAATCTACGATTACTTGTCCAAGCTGTGGACATCAGAAGGAAGAAGAAATGCCAACGGACGCTTGCCAGTACTTTTACGATTGTGAAAACTGCAAGGCGGTTTTAAAACCGGTCAACAAGGACTGCTGTGTGTATTGTTCGTATGGAACAGTTCCCTGCCCTCCCATTCAAGAAAATGGAAGTTGTGACAGTGGCTGCTGCTAAAAAATTAAATTATTCCTCTGCAATTTAAAGCGGTAGAACTTTTCCGCAAACAGCAGCTCAGTCTTTAAAGGTGACAAACAAGGCGGAGATTTCTACATTCAACGCCATCGCTATTTTTGCCGCAAGATCTATGGAGGGGCTGCATTTGCCCAATTCAATAGCAGCAATCAAACTGACATCAAGCTTTGCCTTGTTGGCTAAATTCTTTTGACTAAGCCTTTTTTTCTTTCGCAGAAAGATAACCCGTTGACCAAATAGATGCTTAATGTCCAAGTTCTAAATTTTAAATGAGTAAGACTGCAAAGTACTGCGCCATTCTTTGGAATAAATAGAGTATAAATACCTGTTTTGATATTATTTTAAAAACACGTAACGGGTAATATAAGAGCTTCACTTCCCTTCTCCACTCCCACTTTTTGTTTACTCACGAACTTCTCTCCACGTTTGTATCCCAGCCTCAAAAAGTAAGAGCAGGCGGTATTTTTCAGTTGTAAAAATGGAATTGGTTGCAGTCGCAGCTAACTAAATTTCAGGGCGTTGTGATTCATAAAATTGCGGTAGGTAAAGGCCTTTTATTTTTCTTTTTGGTTGTAGAGAGCAGCAGCATACTTACGTAAATGGGTAAAATATAAAAGCTAAAAAAATCAATGTATTTTTAGAATGCGGCAGTGGGACGCTACAACTTTTACCTGCTTTTTATTCCCTTCTGTTTTCCTTTTTTTATCCCGATTTATTACATTTGACACTATACATGAAGAAATCAACCTTTAGCATAAGCAAGATGGATTGCCCATCGGAAGAAAACCTGATTCGTTTGAAACTTCAGGGTATTTCTGCAATCCAAAAGTTAGATTTTGACATTGCCAACCGAAGGCTAATTGTATATTATCTTGAAAACCTAAGCGAGATACAGCAATCTTTGTCTGCATTAAAACTTGGAGACCGCTTGCTTTCTACCGAGACAGCAGAAGATTTTGTGCTGGATGATACAGGCAACCAAAAAAAACTACTGTGGACTGTGTTGTTCATCAACTTTGCCTTCTTTGGCATAGAAATGACCACGGGGCTCATTGCTAAATCCATGGGCTTGGTAGCCGATAGTTTGGACATGTTGGCAGATTCTTTTGTATACGGAATAAGCATCCTCGCAGTTGGTGGTTCCATTAGCAAAAAAATGGGCATTGCGAAGCTTTCAGGCTACTTTCAAATCGCCTTGGCGGTTGTTGGGTTTTTAGAAGTACTAAGAAGGGTCGTGGGTGTTGAAACGATTCCTGATTTTAAAACAATGATTGTGGTCTCTCTCTTGGCCCTTGTTGCCAATGGTTTTTGCTTGTTTCTACTTCAAAAATCGAAGAGCAAGAAAGAAGCGCACATGCAAGCCAGCATGATTTTTACTTCGAATGATGTAATTATAAATTTAGGTGTTATTGTAGCCGCCTTATTGGTGAACTGGACCAACAGCAATGTACCCGATCTTATCGTTGGTTCATTTGTATTTCTCATTGTGTTGCGAGGCGCAGTTCGAATCTTACGATTGAGCAAATAAGAAAAGGATTTTTTTCTTCGACTTACAGCTATTTAATAACAAGGAGTACCGCCATTTTTTACAGCGGTTACGTTTTGAATCCCTTCCCGAAGTAGGACCTAATGACTGCGCTCCACAAAATTTTCTCCTGCTTTCCAAGCTTAATTTAAATCCACTGGCAAAGCAGAAGGGAGAGCAAAACCCGCCCTGGTCGTCTTGTACTTGTGAAAGAAAGAAACAGCACATCCACGGCTAATAAAATCCACTTTTTGCGTGTTAAAATGGCAGTATAAAAGACATAAATTCCTTCCTTTACAAAAAAAAATCCCATGGCAAAAAGTATTTTATCTGAGAAACTTGAATTCAACTACACGGAAGATTCAGAGTATTACAACCCGGAGGCATTTACGGAGTTGGTGGCCAATAGGCGAAGTTGCAGGCTGTATACCGATGAAAAAATACCGGAAGAAATTATGAACAAGTGCATGGATTTAGCGCTGCTGGCGCCCAACTCTTCCAACATGCAGCCTTGGGAATTTTACTGGGTGCGCTCCGCCGAGAAACGACAGCTACTGACTGGTTTTTGCTTGGATCAAAATACCGTGAAGACAGCGGCAGAAATGATTGTTGTGGTGGCCCGTACCGATACCTGGAAAAGAAACTCAAAACTCATGTTACAAGCGCTTGATCAACAAGAGAAGGCAGCGCCAAAATCGGCCGTACAGTATTATAGTAAAATCACTCCCTTGGCCTACAATCAAGGCTTTTTAGCTTGGCGCGGTATGGTGAAACGAATTGTGCTTTCCATCATTTCAATTGCCAGGCCCATGGTTCGTCAACCAAAGTCTTATGCCGACATGCGGGTGTGGGCCAACAAATCTACCGCCCTAGCCTGCGAAAACCTAATGCTTGCTTTTAGAGCTTATGGCTATGATACTTGCCCCATTGAAGGGCTGGACCAGCGGCGCATCAGGCGCATGCTGAATTTACCGTATGGCAAAGCCGAGGTTTGCATGGCAATAAGTGTAGGGAAAAGAGCGAAAAATGGAATTTATGGTCCCCGAATACGATTTGATAGGGCTCTTTTTGTAACCGAAGTGTAAAAATACCGTAGATATTTGCTTGATAAAACATCACTTTTGAGCAGAAGTAAAACTGCCTTTTTTTCACTTTCCTCCGCTCTACTTAAAGCAAGTCGGATACACTGCAGGATTTAATCGATTAATTAGTTGCGCCTTAACCTTGGTTAATCAGCATTTTTGATAGACTAGCGCAATCTATTTTGCGCTAAGTGTATAATGCCTATTTTTACGTAGTTATCAATTCATTGCATGAAACAAACAGCTATAGACTTCTTTTACAGAACATTTGCAAATGAGCAAATGAATTTTTTGTACAAAGGAGACTTTAGCGATGAACACACCGATCAATTTATTGAGTTAAACAATCATCAGTTTTCTGCTGGTAATGAATTTAAAATAGTGCAGCGAAGAGCTGCTTTTTTGATTGCCGAATGCTTTCAAAATATGTTAAGGCATAGTGAACTATCTAATGAAAACAGCTTTTTTCACATTAAAAATAACTTGGGGATTTTTAGCCTGATCTCGGGTAATACCATTAAAAATACTGCGGTTGCTTCGCTTAAAAGTCAACTAGAGGAATTAAACCATCTAACTTCTGAAGAGTTAAGAAAAGTGTACCGAAAGACACTGGAAGATGGAGAATTTAATGCGAAAGGAGGAGCCGGTCTTGGATTAATTGAGATGGCACGAAAAACGAAGAATAAGTTGAGCTTTAAATTCTATGGACTTGATATGATCAAATCCTACTTCTACTTTCAATTGGCACTTAATTCAGTAGACCAAATGCAGAAACAAAGCTGCAGTGAGTTTGATACGGACAGACTTTTGAAAGATAGGATGACGGAAGAGGATTTGTTTTTGGTGTACAAAGGAATAGCATCGACTCAAGTTACTGCCACACTGCTGCAAATCATTGAAAACACTTTTGAATCGAAGCGCCAAACAATTGGGTTTACAAAACTCATGGGACTACTTGAACAATTTTCGGAAGAATTAAGTTCAGTGAAGAAAGAGCCTTCCATAATAGTGCTCATCGGAGAAAGTACTAAGGAATATAAAATTGAAACTTCTTGCATTCTAAGCAATCTGCAGGCAAGGAAATTACATCGCTCCTTTTGTCTGTATGAAGCATTAGATCCAGATGCTCTAACCAATGAGCACCTGCATTTAATAAACAAGGACAAGCAAGAGCAGCAAAATGACGATAACTTGCATCTAATAGAGATGTTTAAGAACTGCTCTAACCTAAAAATTGATCTTCGCCCGAATGGTGGCACCCAAACCTTTGTGAACTTTACCGCGGTCTTTAAACGCGAAGTAAATAGTTCAGATTCAATTACTGATGAAAATCAAGAGAATCAAAACTTACATATGATGAATTGATAAACAAGAGCTGCAACAGTGGCCCCCTTGCAGCGGTGTAGTAATTTTACTAGATTACTACTTTTTTAGTTCAAGTAGCCGTTTAAAAATTCCTAAACTATACCGAAGAACCTTTGTTACTATTGAGAATAGAATGATGTCAGTTTTACTAGCACTTACCCTTTTCAACAGCATTTCTTTTTTAGCTTACGGAGCATCGTGTCTGTTTGCTGCAAAAATGAAAAGTGAGTTTATCCGCTTTGGCTTAGCTAATTACCAGAGAATTATTACCGGAGTTGCCCAATTATTAGGGGGAGCGGGATTAATCATTGGGTACTTTGTAGACCTAAGAATTTCTATTCTTTCAACCGTTGGTCTATCCATTTTGATGTTAGCAGGTTTTGTGACACGACTAAAAATTAAAGATTCTTTAGCCCAAACATTGCCCTCCTTTGTTTTTATGCTGCTAAACATTATTTTAGCCTTCTTGCTCTACAATCAGCTTTAAGAAAGAAAAAACAGCAGGAGACATAAGCTTAGAAATGCTGCAGCCGGAAAAGATTTGTACCAAGAGTCCTTAATTTTGAGGTGCATAAGAATTGAACCGCATAAAAAAAAGGCCAAGCCCAGCGCAGCATAAGGAACTAGTTGAACAAATGTTATGGAAAGTAATAACAAAATGCCTAAGCTAACCTTGCAAAAACCAATCAGGTAAACCGTCCAATTTGGTAAACCATAAAGCGCAAACTCTTCTTTTATAGTGCTTGCGTCTCCGCCTCTCCATTTGGAAGGACTTTTAGAATTAACAAGCCACACATTTAAAATGCTTAAACCCACGACTGCTTTGATAGCGATTAAAAAGTATTCCATTATACTAAAAGACTTAAATACGGTTAGTTGTTCAAATTAAACCCTAAAATAAACAATTTTGAAACACCTGAAGCATTTCTTTTGGATGAAAGGAAGGAAAATCGCGACCTGTTTATTTTAAGCCGTTGATGCAGCATTCCTTTCTTTTTTAATAGAATTGAAGGGCTGACATTAATCGCATCTTAAAAACAACACGATGTTTTCCATTTCAATTAAGCTAGTATTTTCTCCCTGGCTAAGCTTTCTTGCTCAATTAAACTTCTATGGCGAAGCATTTCACCGTATTTAAAATATTGAAGTGGCGGCAGAAGTAGTGAGCAGAAAGATATGCCATGTGTGCTGTGCGTGTAACCTATACTTTAGGTTGGCACTATTCCTTTTGTTTTTAGCTACTTTCCTAGAATTTTTTTGGCACGCTTCACTAGCTTCAAGCTATACGCATTCACTTTGGGGTGGCTCGGCATCCAACCCAATAAAAAACGGGTAAAATCTGCCCAAGCGATAGCATATAGCCTCCTCCATTCTCCCTCCAATTCTGGAAAGTCTATCATTTCAGTGGCTGAATTTAACGCTCCAAAATAGAAATTCAACAATTCTTCTTCGTGTTTTTCACACTCCCATTCTGCTAGGCAACTCCCTAATAAATAAACAACATCCTTCATTCCACAACCGCCACCTACATATTGGAAGTCAACTGCAGCAACAGCTTTCATATCCTCAGAAAAACAAAAATTAGCCACTTTGGCGTCTCCATGTATTAGGGTTTGATAGTTGCAATTTTTTAGCTGTTCAGCAAGTTGTTTTGCACTGTCTTTCAACCACCCACTTTCCATTGCCTGCCATTCGTCAGGCCTTGTTTCCAACTTCCAATACGAGCCTTCCTGCCATAAACTACTAGGCTTCTGCTGCATAAATTGTGCATGAAAGTTGGCCAGCCATTTTAACACTAATTTCACCTCGCTCAGCTCAAGCTGTGCTCTTCTTACGGCATAACCAGCAGCATCCAAATCTTCTAATACCACAAGCAGCTCCTCTCCTATTTTGTGTGTAAAAAAGCATTTTGGAACACGACAGCCTGCATTGGTCTTCTCAGAAAAATCAGTGTACCATGCCGTTTCCACCGCATAGGATTTTAGTTTTCGCCCATGCGAAATAGCTGTATCCCATCCTTTCGGGTGATTTAATTTCTGTGGGATACAAACGTGTTTTACAATTACTGTTTCAGGCTGTACGCCAATAAGTTGCCAACGACTAATGGTTCCATATCCACTCCAAAGTGATTGAATCGTTTCTAATTCAACCGCATGAGTGGCATTAAAGTGATGAAGTAATTGTGTTTTAACCGAACTATTCACAAATCAAATGTATTGATATGTTTGGAACAGGCAGCTCAAACTGAGGTAAATTTGAAAAGGAAAACTTCAGGTATAAAGGAACATGGCCACTCTTCCACAGATCTAAAAAACAGGAGCGGCTCGCAGGCAGGAAGCATTCTATTTCACTACATCGCTTAGCCAACAGTTTTAATTTAACTTTTTCCTATTTTTAGAATAAATAACATATTTATTTACAGTATATTAAGTAGATTTAAGTAAAGTAAATATTTAGCTGAAAGAGGGCTGAAGTCGATGTCAGAAAAGTAGAAAGAAAGCTGAAAAATAATTAGCCAACAAGCTTTCTTTTCATGCAATCAATCATATTGGTATGATATTCCTCTAACACTTTAGTATGAAAGTACGGGTAGATGAAACGATCTCTAAATTTAGATTGACTTCTGTAATGCGTTGTATGCGTAATTCGGGTTCTCTTGGTATCGATTAAATCTAGTTTTATTCGCTGAAAACCAATTGACTTACCTCCTTCTATATATGAAAATTCGAGTATTTTCTCTTCTTCATTTTTGACAACAATTTCGTAAGACACGGCAATTTGAATGATGCCTTTTAAAATACTCAGATTCATGAAGTACACCTGCCCAATTTCCGTGGTAAAAAAGGGCTCTTCTTTGTACAAAACATCTTGTTCGTTTTGCTTGGAAAGCATAAGGGAAAAAGAAACGAGCTTGTCTTTAAAAATCGTGTCCAACCCAGTTTTGTTATAGGTATCCCAAACATCGTCGATGTTGTGCACTGCTATAAACACTTCTTCGTGTTTAAGAAGCGCTTTGGTGCAATCGCCTGGTTGAAAAGTTACCTTCAGATCACCAACAGACTGAACGTTGTTGTTCATCTGCTCTTGTATAAAACTTCTGATTCTCTTATGGGGAATTCGTTCTAAGGAAATGTGGTCCATTCAAATTATTAGTGCAAATCTTTATCCGATGCTGCAGTTAGGGGATGCAAAATACACCATTATTCTTAAAAAAATGAACTAGAAACAAAGTAAGACCTAAAAAAGGCTACTTGAGCTTTTTTAGGCCGTGAAGAATATCGTCTAACCCGTTCAATTTGATTTCGTAAACGGTTTCCATTAATATACCCAGTTGGCCGTTAGGAAATCCCTTTTGGCGATACCATACCAGGTAATGCTCCGGTAAATCTGCCAACAAACGGCCTTTGTACTTTCCAAAGGGCATTTGCATGCGAACTAATTGTAACAGGATTTTTTGTTGATTTTGGCTTGCCATTCATTAAAAATACATTCTTAATTTGGGACTGAGCTTTATTATATTTGAAGAATTAAATTCAATTTAGCATAATGCTCCTAGGAGCGCCCCATTTAGAAGCAATACCGATCTACTTTACTTATGACAACTAAATTAATATTCAGCCTGCTTGCCTTCTTCTCTCTGACATTTGGGCTTAGTGCCCAAGATGATTACGATTACGACGACGATGAACTAGAAGCCACGGTTAAATTTTCTTTCGGAATTAATTTTGGTGCCTACTTCTCGAGCAATAAAACTGCTGAAATTTATTCGGGAAGATCAACTATCACCCAATTCGGAATTGATTTCATTCTTTTCGAGCAACAATTTTCTCAACAGGTAATTCGCGATTATTTTAGATACGATTATTACATTGCAGAGTACCCCATTCAAACAAGGTATAGAACGGCTTCTGAAATTGGAGGACACATCGAATACAACTTGAACGATGCCATTGACTTGTATTTGGATGTAAACATTACCCAACTGAAATTTGAGCAGTTCTTTACCGTTGGTATCAATGAACCAAATACCGGTAGATTAGACGACACCTTTGAGCAAATCCCCATTTTTGGTGAAGAAAATAGATTTCATTTAAACTTAGGGGCACAATTTAGCATGTATCACGATGAGCAGGCAAATTTTTACTTCTCCGTGTTTAGCAGTATAATCAACACTCAAATGCGTCGGAACTATCTTGTAATTAATAACCTAGAGTACGAAATATTTCACCTTGCCTTTGACCGACCCAACCAGCGCTTAGGAGGCATTGGTTACGGCGGTGGAACAGGACTAGGATTTAAGTATCGACTAACGGATCATCTCACCACCGACTTCTATTACAACCTGTCTTACAATCAGGTAAACTTAAGCGAAGCATTTCAACCCTACGGGTTTAACCATGGCTTGGGCATGCGAATTATTTGGCATTAACTACCGGTGTCCTAATATTCTATGGCGTCGCTAACATCTCCATCTACTTTTCGAATGCCGCAACTGAAATTGAACTTTTGATGGTCGTAGCTGAGTGCATTCAAATTTTCGTAGTTCGCAGCAGCTGCCTTTGCCAGCCATTTGCTAAGTTCTTTATGGTTTGGGTTTCTCAATTTTTTATGCCCAATGAGGAAGGTGGGAAAATTTGCTTTGCCTGAAGCATATAAACTCCGAAGTTCTGCTTCCCTCTCTCTGTTATTTGTAACATCATAAAAGGAGAACTTTAAGTTCTTCTGCTCTAAAATGTCAAGATAATACTTTGTCTTGGCGCAACTTTCAGCCCCATATAGCTTAATTTTTTCCTCTTCGCGCACCTTAAGAGCTGCAAGATAACATGGAGCAACCTACCTTATTCATGGCCCAATCTGGTCGTTTAGCGTACCATTTCTCCATTTCAGGCTGTTCGCTATACGGCTGAAGTAACAACTGGTATAATTCGTTTACCACACGTTGATCTCCCTTCTCTGCAGCTTCAATTGCGAGTTGAGCCATGTAATTTCGAAGCACGTATTTGGGGTTAATGTGTTGCATGTTTATGCTCCGTTGTTTCGAATCAAATTTCTCTTTCTCCACCAATACTTTATAACTGCTCCACCACATTTCCCAATGCACTTGCTGCGTTTCTAATTCAGCAGTAGATGCATAAGTCGACTGCTCTAAAACAGTCCAAAACAAGTCCCAAGTCATTTCTTTTTCGATACTCAACTCCCGAAAGAAAAGTGTCATGTCTATTTTAGATTGCTCTAGGTTGTCTTCCAATTGAGTAATGAATTCCTTCACCACTTCTTCCTGTTTGTACAGCCCTAATTTTTCGCACATCATTTTATGAAACCCCGAGGTATACGCTCCCTTGTATTCCTGTAAAATCTGTTGCAAGGGCTCTACTTCCTCAATTAAGGGATACAGCGCATTTGCCAACTGCGTTAAATTCCACAAAGCAACATTGGGTTGCCTTCCAAAACGATAGCGTTTGTGTTGCTCGTCCGTTGTATTGGGAGTCCAGCCTGGATCATAATTTTCTAACCAGCCGTAAGGACCATAATCAATGGTTTGTCCCAAAATAGATAGGTTATCGGTATTCATGACACCGTGTACAAAACCTACTCGTTGCCAATGAATCATTAAGTCTTTCGTTCGGTGTACCACTTCTTTGAAAAATGCCAAATAGGTTGCTTTAGAGGGTGCTCCAAGCTCCGCAAAATGATTTTTAATGGTGTAATCAGCTAATTGCTTCAATTCTTCCTTCTCGCCACGAGAAGTAAATATTTCAAAACTTCCAAATCGAATGAATGAAGGCGATACCCTACAAACTATTGCTCCCCATTCATCTTTCGGATTTCCATTATACAGCATATCTCTGCTCACTAAATCACCTGTTGTTATCAACGACAAGGCTCTAGTGGTTGGAACGCCTAAATGATGCATGGCTTCGCTACACAAGTATTCTCGGATGGAAGAGCGTAAAACGGCAAAGCCATCTGCCCTGCGAGAATATGGCGTTGGCCCTGCTCCCTTCAATTGAAACGTTAAATTTTCTCCGTTCACTTCCAGTTCAGCAATGTTAATAGCTCTGCCATCTCCCAGTTGACCCGCCCAATGTCCAAATTGATGGCCACCATAACACATGGCATAACTTTCAAAATCGTTATAGCTTTCAGCACCACTTACTATTTTCAACAACTTGTCTTTATCGCCTACTTCTAGCTCATAGTCCTTTAAAAAAGAAGATGACAAGTGCAGCCATTCAGGCTTTTTAGGTGTAACCGCATTCGCTAAAGAATAATGCGCATGATTTACTTGGCGCGTAAAGTTCTTCTTCTCCGAATCTTGTTGAAGTTCTTTGGAAAAGCTAAGGCTGTTTTTATAGGCTGAAAGCTGGTTCATCTTAGTCTTTTAATCGATTGGCATACATGGTTCTTAATTTTGAGACCTTTGGCGAAATTACCGCTCTGCAATAACCCGCATCCGAATTGTCGTTGTAATAATTCTGATGATCTTGCTCAGCAACATGGAATTCTTGAGCCGCGGTTACTTCCGTCACAATGGAATCAGAATACACCTCTTTTAGTTTCTCCAAGACCTTCTCTACCGTTTGCTTTTGGACTTCATTTTGGTAATAAATGACCGAACGATACTGCGTTCCATGGTCTGCTCCTTGCCCGTTCAACTGGGTTGGATCGTGACTTGTCATAAAAATGGTAATCAAATCCTCAAAACTCAACACATCGGCATCAAAGGTTACTCTCACTACTTCAGCATGCCCAGTTAAACCTGAGCACACTTCTCGGTAGGTTGGCATGCCCGGAACAGTACCACCTGTGTATCCCGATTCTACTTTTTCAACGCCTTTTAAACGCTGAATAACGGCCTCGATACACCAAAAGCATCCACCGCCAAAAACTGCTATTTCATTTTTCATAATCTACTTTTTCTTTGATTAACTGTAAAGATGCAGAGTTGATACAATACCGTAAGCCACTTGGCTCAGGGCCATCGGGAAAGACGTGACCCAAATGCGCATCGCAGGCGTTGCACATTACTTCTACCCGAACCATGCCAAAGGATTCATCTTTATCGTATTTAACGGCATTCTCTTTAATTGGCGCTGTAAAGCTTGGCCATCCACTACCCGACTCAAATTTAATTGTAGAATCGAACAAGGCTGTACCACAGCAAGAGCAGCTGTATTTTCCCGCTTCATGGGCGCTGCACAATGCTCCTGTCCCTGCTCGTTCCGTACCTTTTTTTCGGGTAATGTAAAAGTCTTCTTCAGAAAGTTCAGTTTTCCATTCTGCTTCAGTTTTCTCCACTCTTTTATCTGGTGCCGGCACACCATTTTTAGCGTATTTTAGTACATCCTTCCAATTCATCATCTGTTCTATATTTTATAGGTTACTGTTTAAGAAACAGAAATTAAATTAATATGTTTTTAATTCGTTGTAGGAACAAAGTTGAGCATTCAATACTAGATATTACTTGGATAAATCACACCGATACTTGGATCGATTTCCTTGGTACAAATCCAACATGAAACTTGTTAAAAGTGGAAGCGTTACTTTAAATCCAACTCTTTTAAATGTTCAATTCTATTGCGTTGTAAAAATGCATCAATACTTTCAAAGTGCTCAATGACTCGTTTGTCCTTGAACTCAAATACCTTTTCCGACAATCCAGCCAAGAAGTCTCTATCGTGAGAAACCAAGATTAGTGTTCCATCGTAATTCATTAACGCTTCTTTTAGCACGTCTTTTGATTTTAAATCTAAGTGGTTGGTTGGTTCGTCTAAGATTAATAAATTAACCGGTTCCAACAGTAGTTTTACCATTGCTAAGCGCGTTTTTTCACCGCCAGATAACATGCTTACCTTTTTGTCAATATCGTCGCCTCGGAACATAAACCCACCCAATAGATTCTTTATCTGAGTTCTTACTTCTCCGGTGGCAACTTCATCCACCGTTTGGAAAATTGTTAACTCCGTGTCTAATAAAGAGGCCTGGTTTTGGGCAAAATAACCCACCTTCACATTATGCCCTAGTTCGCAAGCGCCTTCCACATCAATTTCATTTAATATGGCTTTAATCATGGTGGACTTTCCTTCCCCGTTTCGTCCTACAAACGTGACTTTCTCTCCCCTTGAAATGGAAAAGCTAGCCTTTTTAAATACGTGTAAGTCGCCATAGCTTTTAGACACCTCTTTCACGGTTACCGGATAATCTCCCGAACGTGGTGAAGGCGGAAATCGCAAGCGCAAGGCAGAGGTATCAATTTCATCTATTTCTATGACTTCTAGCTTCTCCAACATGCGTTCTCTTGAATTCACCTGATTGGTTTTAGAATAGGTTCCTTTAAAACGTTCAATAAAAATCATGTTATCGGCAATTAACTTCTGCTGCTCGGCATGCGCTTTTAACTGGTGCAGCCTCCTGTCTTCCCGCAATTGTAAATAATGACTGTAGTTGGCTTTGTAATCATAAATACGCCCCATAGTTACTTCAATGGTTCGAGTGGTAATGTTGTCAATAAAGGTTCTGTCGTGAGAAATTACAACTACCGCTTTTGCCTTGTGAATTAAGAATTGCTCCAACCAAATAACAGACTCAATATCAATATGGTTTGTAGGCTCGTCTAACAAGATTAAGTCCGGTTTTTGCAAAAGTATTTTTGCCAATTCAATGCGCATTCTCCAACCGCCACTAAATTCTGAGGTTTGTCGGCTAAAATCTTCTCGTTTGAATCCAAGACCTTTTAATGCCATTTCAACTTCAGCGTCGTAGTTAATTTCTTCTATAGAATAGAATTTTTCACCCAACTCACTCACGCGTTCAATAAGTTTCATGTAGGCTTCCGACTCATAGTCGGTTCTCGTTTCCAATTGTTTGTTAATCGAATCCATTTCTTGCTTCATGGAAAAAATCTGCTTGAACGCTTTTGAAGCCTCCTCGAAAACAGTGCAATCGTCTTCCGTTAACAAATGCTGTGGCAAATAAGCAATTACGTAGTCTTTTGCAGCGTTAACCTTCCCTTTTGTTGGCTTTTGCTCCCCTGCAATGATTTTCATCATGGTGCTTTTACCAGCACCATTTTTTCCCATTAATGCAATCTTATCGTTTTCATTTACTACAAATGAAACATTGTCGAACAAGGTTTGTCCACTAAATTCTACTGCTAAGCCGTCTACTGAAATCATATTACAAAATTGAGTCGCGAAATTATTGATTTATAACACAGTGTTTGCTTGGTAACTTATGTTACGTTCAAAAATTTAGTGCTTTCGTACTATTGCCAGAAACTAAATAACATGGGATTTTTTCAAAACATCAAGGAGCAAATTTTCGGAACACCAGCAGATTACAGGGCGCTCATTACAAATGGTGCCATAGTAATCGATGTTCGTTCTACTCAAGAATTTCAATCGGGACATGCGAATGGCAGCAAAAACATTCCCTTACAGAATTTAAATGCTCAAATGAAACAGCTAAAGGGCAAAGAAGTAATTGTGGTATGTAAGTCAGGTATGAGAGCTTCGCAAGCCAAAAATGCATTGCTTAAGAATGGAATTACCTGTCACAATGCCGGTGCATGGCAGAAAATTAATTACTAATCAGCTAATTGATAATTACCAATTTTTACATTTTAGCATCCTTAATCATACGTCACTTCGACTATCGCTCAGTGTAACAGAAAAAGTAATATTTGTAATTCATCTCTTCATTCGAAATTCTTCTCTACATTCCCAATTCTAACTCCTCCTCTTCCCCAGGTAATTCCAATGCCTTAACCGACTGAATTGCATTTCCTGCAATGCCTTTAATAGAGGCATGCATTTCGATGGTATTTAGGGTGACTTTGTCAATTTGCTTTTCGCGCTGTTTCCAAATGCGTTGAAAGGATCTTTTCTCGGTTTCCAAATCTGTTTTCATTTGAGTAAACCCTTCAACAATTGCTTCAATTTGCATGCGGAACGTGTTGCTAGTCAAAAAGTCATATAACATGTGCATTTTATCGCCTTTATTTTCTTGCGAACTAACAGCGCTGTTCAACTGAATGATGGATTGTCGTAAAACGGCACACAAGCCTTTAAACTCATCAAAATTACAGATCCAGATTCCATCCTTTAATCCCATGCGGTCCATGTCAGACGGCATTACTTCAGTTACTAACACTCCTACGGTTGCTTCCTTGACTTGAATGTCTGCTTTAAACTTCTCAATCCATGTGGGTTGGAAATCTTTTGTTCGTTTGCTTTCGTAGTAAATGGTGCCGCAATTTTGAACCGATCGAGTATTTACAATTTGAAGGCAATCTCCTCCTCGCGCCCCTTTCTTGATTTCGTCTATGGTGTCTAATGGAAATTGAGCTGCCAACCATTCTTCAATGGCCAATTCTTGCACTTCCCCTTGAAGTTGCGTGGAGCCTTGCTCCTGCTTGCGTTTCATTTCTTCAGTCAGCTTTTTCTGATCTTCTAACTGTTTTTGCATTTCTTTAAAACGCATTTCATTTCGCTCTTCCTCCGACTTTCGAATTTTTTCTTTCTCCGTCAATAGTGTTTCATTCAATCGCTTTTGGGCTTCTGCCTCAGCAGCTTCCTTTAACTCTCCTTTTTCACGCTTTAGCTTTTCAATTTCTGCCTTTGTTCGGTTGAGTTCTTTTACTTGTTCACTCTTTTCATTTAGCTCTTGAGTTAACGCCTTCAGCTGCTCCGAATTTTCATCGGTCAACTTTGCCTTTACTTCCGACTCAATTCGCAATTTCTCTTCTTTAACTTGCTTTTCTAATCGTTCTTGAAAGATTTGATTCTCCTGTTTCTTCTTCTCTTCGAAAGCTGCTTTATCTTTCGCCAAAAGGGCTGCTTGATCTTCTTGCGACCTTTGAAGTTGAATTAGCTTGGCTTCATTCTCTTTCTTTCCTTTCGCTAATTGTTCTTGGTATTTTTTCTTGATTTCGTCTTCTAATTGATGGGCAAGGATATCTTGAACATCAATGGATTCGCCACAATTTGGGCAAGAGATTTGCGTGTTATTCTGCATGGTAGTTTGTCGCTTTTTAAAAATCTAAGATCGAAGAGGAAAGTTACCCAACAATTAAAGCACGGCTTGACATTTGACCGAAAGTTTTTAGTTCTGATAAACCTATTTGATTTTCCGCTTCCCTTTTCCTTTGCCAAAACCAATGTCTTCAAAAATAGAATCAGAAATTAGTTGGGCAAAGAAGTGGTTATTTTTGTCGTAAAGATGCACTGTAAACCGAACTATTGAATCAATTGAATATCTTCCAACGCTATGCGTGACAACTCTTCCAACAACCCCATTTCATATAACTTCGGAAGTTCTTCCAAGGCTATTCCTGTCTCCGATTTATAGTTTACATAATCCTGAAACAACACACCATTCACCCTTTGTTTGTTGTATGCCGCTCTAAATCGAACTCCACCTCCACTTGTCTGATACCTGTATGCTAAATAATCAATTTGCATATTTTCGGAATTGAACCAATAATAAAACTCGTCGTCAAAGTCGGTTCCGCCGCCTTCTCGATCGAAGGTAACCTGCACTACTTCATACTTTTTACCTCGGATAGCAGTTGTGCCAACGTAGGTTTTGTTAACCGATTGATCTCCTAATTTATAAGGTAGGGTGGCAAAGTAAATCACTGAATTTAAATTATCTGAATAGCTTAATTGTTGCTTTTCATTCAAGACTAAGGCTAGGCCATTTTTCCAAACTTGAACCCTCTTTTTATTTAATACGCTGTGAATTGAATCGCCATGTTTGTTTTGCCCTTTGTAGTCATATTCGTAAGACTGCTTGTTGTTTTTGAAACGGTAAGTACTTCCACGAAAAGTGAATTTATAGTGCCCTGTTTCATATAATTCTGCTCCATGAGCTTGAATGGATGCCTGAATAATGGAACCTGCTTTTGAAAGTAACTCAGCCTTTATTTCGTGTTGCTTTTCTTTAGGTGGGGTAGAATTTGAACAGGCTGTAAAAGCCAGCAAGCAGGTCAAAAAAATAGGGTTAATTAGCTTCTTCATTTGTTCTTAATTAGTTGATTTGTTCGCTTTATTGAGCTTGTTTTTTAGCATACAAAATGGCCAACAGCGGCCCTAAAGCTAGACTAGTATATATAAATGGACTTGTAAACATTGCATTAAGGGAACTTAGCAAATGAATGGAACAGATGGTAATTCCGAAGCCAATGCAAGTAGATATGGTTAATGCCGTTCCTTTTAATTCTCCGCCAACTGAATTGGCGATTAAACTCGAAAACAGTGCTGAATCGGAAATAACTGCAATTCCCCAAAATACCATAAACGGAAAAAAGACACCTGGAGATGTGTAAAAAACGAAAGGAAAAATTAAACAACAAATTAAAGAAAGACGTAAACTGCCAAAGGCAACTTCTGAGGCTCCTTGAATAGAAGCGATTCTCCCAACGACGATGCAACCAAGGGCCCCTATACCAATTATTAAGAACGACCAAAATGAAACGTTAAAGCTTTCAAAATGGTGGTATTTTTCATATTGATTGAGAATGACGGGAGTGAAAACCCAAAGGGCATACAATTCCCACATGTGCCCAAAATAGCCGAAACTTCCTAATTTAAATTGCTCGTTGCTAAAGAGTTTAGCCGTTTCTTTTAACTGAATACGTTTTGCTTTTTTTCTAAATGGACCATCGTTAATAAATAACATCATTCCCCCACCAGTGGTTGCTAAAATGGAGGTTGCAGTAAAAACCCCTTCCCAGTTCAGTCCAATTCCTAAGTAATGAATAAAATGCGGCAAGGCGGTGCCTAAAGCTAGTGCTGCAACAATAAAACTTAAGATTTTACCCAAGCCTTTTTTAAAGTAATCCGCAGCAATTTTCATACCTACAGGGTAAATTCCTGCTAAGAAAAACCCTGTTAAAAATCGAAATACCAGAATGTAGCTTGAGTTGGTGAATTTAAACACAATAGAATAGTTGAAAAATGCTGCCAACACAGCAGACCCAAAATACAACCACTTGGGCTTTATCCGATCGGCAACAGAAAATAAGGTAAAAACAAGCGTTCCGCTAATAAAGCCGAGCTGCACTAAGGTGGTTAAATGAGCCGTGTATGATGCAGGTAAATCAAAATGCAAACACAAATCTTCCACCACAGCGTTACTTGCAAACCAAACTGAGATGCAAAAAAATTGAGCTACCACAATAACGGCTACAATTAAATTACGGCGCTTTGTTTTCTGTTCCATATTAGCGGGCAGATGCTGCAGTTAGAAGTTCTTGGGCCAAGCTTAATCCACTGTATACTGCTCCTTCCAAATAACCGCCATGCACAACGGAGGTTTCCGTTCCAGAAAAGTGCAATTTCCCATTTAAATAGCTTTCGAGAAATAAACGGTTTCCATATGCTGTATTTCGCTGAGAATGAATTCCTACTTCCCCGGTAGTGAATTGTTCTTTCGTCCAATCTTGAAGTTGGAAATCGATAAAGTTGTACACCTCACTCCCGAGAAACTGCTGTAAATACGCTAGTATTTTTTCCTGTTGTACCGCAGGTTCTAACCGCCTAAATTCCTCGTTTACAAACCCCATTAAGCTAAAAGCTGTCTCTTCTGTATTTGAATGATCGTATAGTTCCGTTACCACTTCTGTTGAGCCAAAAACCATTCCCGACTGACCAGCTTTCCTCCAAAAAGCGCTCTTGTAGCTCAACCCTACTTTAATGGCATGACTAAACCAACCGTGTGTTTCTTGCATTGCCTTTAAAAGAGGCAAAGGCAGTGCCGGTTGGAAAATTAAACTTGATGCTAGCCGCGGAGGCACGGTAACAATCAAATGTTCTGCTTCAAACTCTCCTTTATTGGTTTTTACCAATAAGGTGTCGGCTTGTTCCGTAATTTTTTCAACCACTGTTTCAAGTTCAACATGGCCCTTCAACTGTTTGTTAAGTGCTTGAATTAATGCAGAGGATCCACCTTTAATTCTATAACTCGGTACTTCGTCGGCGCTAGCATGAAAAGTTTGAGTAGGTGCATTCGAGTTTGCTTTGTAATAGCTCTCTCCAGTATTATACTGTTCAAATTTATCTACCTTCAACTGATCTAAAAGGTTGAATACCGTCGTATGATTATAATGCAACCAAGTAGCCCCTAAATCAACTTCGTTTTGAGTGTTTACCCTTCCACCTAAACGATTCCTAGCTTCTAATACCACAAAACTTCTCTCTTCAGCGAGTTTGAACTGAAAAGCAGAGGTGAGCCCAGAAAGCCCACCTCCAACAATGATGTATTTGTATTTATTCTTTTGCATTCGTTTAAAAGCAACCTTTAATGATGTATTACAAAGTTGCAGTTTCTAATTCGTCTACAAGCTCTTCCGAATGACTTAATTCCCAATCACCTCTCACCATTCTCGTTACATAGCAATTGTCTGCCTCTGCAATTAATTCCCTTCTTTGTTCTTCCGTAAGATCTCCTTCAATTTTTATTTTTGACTGCACCTTAGTTTTTAATGTACCATCCTGGTTGCGAACTACCCGCTGAGAAAGCTGCGCATCAACATCTCCTATTTCCCAACCTTTTCTGCGAGAAACGTTTCTGATTGTTGCAACTTTGCACATAGAGATGGCTGCCAAAATTAAATCCACAGGAGAAAATCCCAAATCCGTTCCTTTTGAATTGATAGGCTCATCACCCACAATAGAATGACGGCCATTGCTAATAATTGATTGATATCCTGTTGGAATGTTTTTGATGTTTATTTCTGTTGGCATAACTGTTTGTTTTTGTGATTACTATTTTAGTACACCGCAAAGGTTCTCCCAAAGTAGCGCGTTCAGCTAGTCTCGCTTTCCCGAGTACTTGCAGAAATTTCCCGAAACAAAAAAAGACCATCCATATTAGCGATAACCTTTTTACTACTGAATGGACTTATTTTTAGCCCAAAAGGCAGTTAGTACTACTATTATATTGAGCGGATAGAAACTAACAACAGAGAGACAAGCAAGAAAACTACTGCTACTTCACCCAATACGATTGCTCCCGTTCCATAAATTATTCCTTGTGAATAGGGTACTGCTATCGCAGTAACAACAAGCTTTCTCACAACCTAGTAAATTGTTCCAGTATTTCATTTGTTGGCTTTCTTTTTTAAGTTAAGGAGTTAATAAAGAGGGTAAACAGCTGCTATAGACAACCAGATTTTACCAACTAATGCTATTTCTGAAGAAATATGACTTTTGTTAGATACTTTTAAAGGATATATGCCAATGGGCTTCCTATAATTAGGCTTGTACAATGGTTTTCAAGCTACATCAAATAAGGAAGGCAATACAAAAAGAATCTGCTACAAATTAAATCCATTGGAATACGGAAACTGTAGTTCAAGTTCCATCCTAGGGTGAAAGGCGTTGGCTTAACTCAGTAATTAAAAAATGGATAGGGAAAGAGACGCAGCGTATTGGAGGGGCAAGAATCGAACGATTTTAAGCGCAATAAAAAAGTAAACTGCCGGGTTACACATGAACCTCAGAAAAGGAAAATATACATTTGACTACCTGAATGTAACAATATAAATATCAAATCATTGACATTGTCGACAATTCAGGTCGAATGAGTAAAAGGGTTGGGGCCTTAATTATATTAGGTTCAACCTAATATATATGTAGTTTTATGGAAAATAAATCAAATGATCAAAATGAAAAAATATTTACTCCCAATTTTATTTGCAATTCCAACAATTGTTATTTCTCAAAACATAAAAGATGAGCAGGTAAACACTTCTTTTCTATGCTACCCCAAAATTGACATGAGTGGCATGGATATAACTACCTTACAAGCCGATTTTTGTGCAGGAGACATTAAAATAATGAGTAAAAATATTGCACAAGAAACGCATCTGTGCAAAGTCGAAGGAGGAGATGCTGCACTGCTGGAAATTTTCTTTTATAAAGTTAACGTAGCAGAACCTATTTCTTTTTTAAGAATTAGAGACAAAGAAGGCACGGTACAATATGTAGCGCAAACAACTTCAAACGCCACAAGAAAAGTAGAATTTGGTAAAAACAATTGCCACTGGGCTGAACCTCTTCTTAAGTCTGCTTACGAAAAAGAAGAAGCAGAATTTACTGCAAAAAGTCAAAAAGAAGCGGAACAAAGCGCGCTAAACCAGGCGACAAGCTTTTTAAATGGCGCATTGACATTTACCTATGTTCCTCAAGAGTTTTCTGTCTATTATGTAAAAGATAAAGATGGACTTTATGCGGATTTAACCAAAGCATCGGAAACTGCACTTGCAGCGTACAAAGAACTAAACGGTAATTCTGAAGATGCTGCGGCTCGAGGACAGTTGAGAGAGGCAGTAACTATTTGGGAAAAAGCATTAACAGAAAGTAATCCAGAATTAAAAGATGCTAGAATCAACAAGAAGGTGTCGATGATACTTGGCGAAAATTTAGGACATGCATACCTGTACTTAATGGATTTTGAAAAAGCTAGAGCGGCTGTTAAGGCAGCATTAGATTTACAAAAGAATGTAAGTACCAACAGCACAGTTGCTAGAGAAGAGTTACTTGCTGAAATCAATACCTACAAAAAAGGGTATGACTTGAACCATGCACTTGCCGTTAATACAACTGCTGTAAAAGTTAGCATTACGCCTAAACCAAGTGCTGAGTTAGCTCAATTTCAAGCAGATAAAGAAACGTACGACCAGACCAAAGCAATGGCTGATTTTAAAACAAGGAACAAGGAATATGAAGCGGGTGTTAAATCTGGTAAAACAAACAGATATGAAAAATATTTGCAAGATATAGCAGGAGGAAAAATGTTAGTACTTCCCGACTTGGCTTCAAGAATGACTGGTGGACCGGATGGGGAAATATTACAGACGTTTCCTGAAGAATTAACTGAGTTAAGTGAAGTAACCTTTTTAATGTTAAGAAGTAATAATCTAAAAACCATTCCTCCAAGTATTGGTAAAATGGTAAACCTTAAAAAAATGGTACTTACAAACAACCAACTTACTAGTTTGCCAGCAGAAATGGCTAACCTAAAGGAGTTAAAAACTCTGGTAATTAAAGGTAACAATATCTCTGCTGAAGAAGTGGAAAAAATTCAATCTTTACTACCTAATTGCAAGATTAAGCAATAGAAAAAATACAATAGGACCTGTTTCTTAAATTGAGATTTCCTTAACGCCGCTTATACTGAATTCTCTATAAGCGGCGTGCTGGTTTAAAAACAGGCTACGGTAAAAGGAATTATTAGAGGTTCGATGCCGAATTTATGCAGCCCTGTGAGAATGGTGTTCGAAATGTTAGGGCGGAAGTTTAGCTCAAGTTTACGTATTAATAAAATACACCCAAAAGTTTTGCAAAATGATGGTGGGCACTCCTAAGCGGTTGCAATTCCTTATATAAAATAGAGCAATTGCTGTAACCTATGAAAACAATAGAAGTAGTACTCAGTTATTACATTAAAATTATCAGCCTATTTTCTATCCAAAAGGCTTCAGCTTTTACGTTTCAATTGTTTCAGAAAACACAACCCAGAAAAATGTTGGCCGACGAGGTTGAATTTTATGCAACTACCAAGCATTACACCATTGCAAATGCAATTGAGCCGATTGAAATTTACACCAAAGGAGATAAAAATGGGGAGGTGGTTTTTATGCTGCACGGTTGGAATTCGAACTTAGCACGATTGAGGAGTTTTGCTAAAATATTAGCCGAGCAAGGTTATTACTGCGTGTTATTTGACATGCCCGGGCATGGGAAATCGATTTTAAAGAGCAGTAATTTAAAAATGAACAGTGTTGTTTTTGAGGCGGTAATAGAGCACATTAACACGCAATCAGAATTCTCAGTTTTAACCCATTCCTTTGGTTCTATGGTGGCAAGCTACACCTTGGCTAGAAAAAACTACTACATCAACCAGCTGTTTTTCCTCACTTCTTTAAACCAATTTGAACCCTTTTTTAAAGAATTAAAAAGTAGGTTACGTTTGAGTAAAAAGCTGATGACCCGAATTATCGAGATGGGCGGAGATTTACTAGAGGAGCCAGTTGAACAGCTAATAGTTAAGGAAAAGGTAAAAACAATGAAGTACAAAAACCTAAGCGTTTTTCACGACAAAAATGACAAAATACTACCACACTCCTACTCTGAATTGTTGGTTTCAGAAGTTCCAAATGCCAAACTGTTTAGTTACGAAAATATTGGGCATTCTAACATGTTACAAAACAAAGAACTCTTAGCTGATTTTGAAAAATTGGTAAAAGAAAAGCGCCATGATTTTATCCGGCATGACGCTTAAATTGGCGGCAGTTTGACTTTGAACTCCTAGTTCCGAATTGAATTTAACTCGGCAGTAATTTGCTCTAACTTTTCTTTGGTAAGCGGCACAAAATCAAACTTATATTCCTCCTTATTGTGACTTGTTTGATAATACGACACGTAGTTTTTTTTGTCTTCTGATTTAAATGCGAGTACACTAACCTGCGTTCGATTTGGAAGTTGCGGAAAAATGTATTTTCCTTGTTTAATGTAGGTAGGCTTTACAATTCCTCGAACAGCATGTAGTACCAACGAACAATTTATTTCTTCGTCGTTTTCAAAAACATTGAATGAGCTTTTACCATGAATAGCAAGTGGATAGCTGTCACAATTAATAAATCCAAGATCGGAAGAAGAAAGGGTATAGTATGCTAAAGCTGCTTGCTTTTGATTGCTATTTGCAATTGTATCTGAAATTATGTTATCAAATACTTGCTCTTTTTTTAATTTAATCTCCTTGTCTAAAGAATCTAAGTAGCGCTGTACTTCTCCTTCAGTCATTCCTCCTTGATAATCATCGAATTCAATGTTGAATTTGATTGGGATAGTATATTGCACACGAACAGGTTTATTTCTTTGTTTGCCAGGAATAAATTGAGGAAGACTTTTCACTGTTGCTATGGCGTAATTATTTAAATATTTATTCGTGCTATTCAAAACAATCGCCTCCTGAATGAATCCAAACTCGTCAATTTTATATTTAATTAAAATTCTAGTTTCACCTTCTAGTCCGGTCTTGTTTGCAGGAAGGATTATATTTTTTTTTATAAACTCAATAACCTTAGTGTTTGTGCACTTTTCACGATCACTATTGCTTGAATTGCTTTCACATCCCGGATAAATCGGCATGTCTTCTATTATCGTAAATACCTCTGATGTTGCTTCTATCATCTTTTTAGGAAGAGTTACAGCTTCTGTAGTAGTTAAAATTAATTCAGGGTAGCTTTTGACAGCTTCCTCCCAAACTACATTTCCAAACCCATCTTTCTCCCCAGCAAAGGTTTGCATACCCTCTTTCTTTTTTTCAAAAGGAAATTTTAATGAAATTGCTTTGTCGGCCGCTAGTTTTAAGTTCGCTTTGGAAGCTTGTCTTGCTTCAATGTAAACCATCCCCCCTGTCTCAATAAGTTGTCCCTCGTTAGTTTGCGTGGTTAGGTTGGCAAATACCATGTCACTAAGTGTATAATATTCTTTTAATTGAATCGTTACCATTTGATTCGATTCAGTGTCAAAAGCAGCTGCTGGAATTTCGATAATTGTTCCCTCTTCTCCGCTAAGGATATTGGCTATGGTTGGATCAATTTTAAAGGTCTGAAACTGCTTTACAGGAATTTCAGCGAAGTCGGGCTCGGGCACTTCGACTTGCACTGTCTGTCTACTTCGAATATCGCTCAGCATAACAAGCTCTTCTACTTCGATATTATTCTTATCCGATGAATCACTTAATTTTTTTTCCTGATAAGTGTCCTTTATCTCTACTTTTCCATCTTTGGTCTCGGCTCCTTCATCGTTCATCTCTTTCACTACCTGCGCCGCAATAGCCTCATCCTTATCTAAATAATAAATTCCTGCAAATGCCAAGCCTGTCAACAACAACGCCACTCCAAACCACCTCCAAACGTTGTGCATAAACAAGCTGCGCTTTGCTTTTAGCAGGTCATTTTTTAAACCCATTCGCTGCAATCCTGCCACTAAACCTTTCTGTAATTCCACATTTTTAGCCAAGTTGGCATCCGTTTCTAGTTGTTTTTCAAAAGCTGTATTCTCTGTCGCATTCATTTTTCCAATTAGGTAATTTTCTATGATTTCTATTTCTTGCAATTCTCTTCTCATGACAGTCGTTTTAAGCGGTTATTGTTTGGATTTCAAGTGCCCTTTTCCGAGCCCTCTCCAAACACTTATACTTTTAATTCTTCGCCACTTTTTCAGACTTTAAATCAACCTGTCTTGCAATTTCCTTCATAGAAAGACCCTTGTAATAAAACAATTGTAAAATCGCAAGGCACTTCTCGCCTATTGAGTTCAACACATCCTCCGCTACTTGGAACTTTTTTTCTTTTTGAGCAATTTCTTCTAGCTCACTTTCAAATTTTAAATTTTCAACTTCCTCTAAAGCATATTTTAAGCCCTTCTTTTTCATTTCATCTTTCCATAAGAAACGAGCGACAGAGTATACATAAGTGCTAATACTTGCCGTTAATTCAAAATTGGATTGAATCGCTTTCTTGTAAAAAATAATAAGTGCTTCTTGAAAAACATCTTCCGCTTCTTCCACAGCTCCACCCTTGGACTTAATGAGTCTTTTAACGGCAGGAAAGCCGCTATACAACTGAACAAAAGCCTTCTCTCGCTTTCCTGTTCTTAATTGTTGTATGATTTTTTGATCGTCCATAATGCTTGCTTTCCTTATTAATGGACAAGTTATGAAAAGGTCCCCTTTAAAAGAAAGTTTAATTACGAAAAATAATTCCGAATCTTGGAATTCTGGATATTACTTTTCTTGTTGCACAGAACGATAGTCGAAGTGAAGAATAAAAAACGCTACATGAATCGTGTTTAAATAAAATATCCTCTTCGTTTGTAGCAAAGAGGATATAACCGTGAATTTAACAAAGGTTTTTTAAAATTTAGATAATTAGGTTGTAACACTTTTAATTCAATTTCAAAAATCCTTGAAAGCTTTCTACGTTAACCGCTGATTCTTTTCTCTGACTTCCTTTGTTAAACGTTCCTACAGAGTGAGTTACTTGACTGCCTGCCCCATTCTTATTTTTTAGGTCTGCAATCCCATCAGGAAAATTAAATTGAGTGTGAGTTGTAATAGCATCTAGGTTATACTTCGCTTCAGCACTAAAACTCAAATTTACAGTGGTATATTTTGACTTTAAATTTACACTTGAAAAGTCTGCCTGAATGAGCTTAACGTCAAACTCCCCTCTAAAGGTACTTAGGTCTATTTCTTTGCTCAACGTTTCTATTTTTAGGGGACTGTATTTTATGTTCCCTAGTAAGGTTCCAACTTCAGAAACCTTAAAATCTGTTCGAAAACCTTCTTCTAATTTCAATACAAGCGCCTTGTCTGCAACTAAACTACTGTAAGATGCTGCTAAATTTAGTTGATCAAAAGTTGTCCCTTTTAGGTTAGAACGAAATAAATCCAAGTCCCCATCGACAACAGGGCCTTTTAGGGTGAGGTCTCCGTATTTAAAACTTCCCTCCAATTTAGCTATACCTGAATTAGCAATTACATTTGATCGAAAGGCATTTACATTTAACTCATTCGTGCCAAACAATTTAACCTCAGAATAATTTGATGTAAGATTTAATCGACTTCCATTTCCTAATTCTAGGTCGCTTCTGAATATCGTAAGGGTTGCCTCTTGATAATTTCCAATTACTGCATTGCCATATTTAACTGATACATCTAAATTTCCACCTACATTTTTAGCAATAAGCTTACCTCTAAATAGGCTTGCTGCTAAGTTTCCATCTAAATCGGGTACCGTTACGTTGGCATATTGATTTGAAACAGTGACATTTAAACTTTTAGGAATTTTAATGGTGTAAACGATTTTGAAGTTTTCGTATTCAAAGGCTTCTCCACCATTGGTTTCTGCCTTATTATTTTTACCATCAGAAGAAAAGTACAACCATTTTCGAATCCCTTTTTTAGGTGCAGTTATTGCATTTGAAGTGATGGCACAATTATTTAATTCGTCCCATGTACTTTCAATTACTGCGGTTGTATTTATGGGATTTAAGCTGATGTCGAAATCATTCATAGCTAGTATTTCATGCTCTGTATTTTCTGTTTTTACAGTAAATGTTGCACTCACCTCAATTTTGTTCTGATCCCAGGTTTCAATGGTAACGTCTCCATTTTTATGACTAATATCGAGGGTTTCAATTCCTCCAATATCAAATAGCTTAGTAACCGTCTTGGATTTACCTTGAAAATCTCCACCCAAATTACTTTCCAAGGGTTCTTCTATTTGTTCAGGGGCAATGGGTTCAACTGGCCCTAACGGTTCCTCGCCGGCAGCTAGTAGACTTGCCGTCATTAAATTTAACGATCCAATATGTTGACTGTTGCTTGTATCCTGCTGCTCTTCCATTGCTTTTGGCAAGATCAGCTTGGACTCTTTTGTTTTTTTTAGGCTTACTAACAAATGATTGTCCTCTTTTTCAGAATCGTTTAGTTGAACAAAAGAAATAGAGCTTGAACTTGGCGCATAGGCCTTTACTTCCTGGTTAAATTCTGCTGACTGTAAAGTAAATAAGGCTACACTGATGAGTACTATTGAAGTTGTCATAATAATGCTGTTGTTTAAATTCCACCAACTCTTTTTAGGCAGGCTGGTTACTCCTTTTGCACGAATAAGCTGTCTTACTTCAGCAATATTCATTGCTACTGGCAAGCTTTTCGCCTTGTCGAAGTACGTTTCTATTCCTTTCGATTCCATGTTTTCCATACCTATAAAAAAATGCTTAGCAACACCGTAGACTTGCGATCTGTCGGCTCATTTAATAGATGATTCGATTTTAATAAGGACGCAAGAGCTGCTCTACCTCTCTTCAACCTTTGCTTTACAGCAGATAGTTTAGAAATTTGTATTTCAGCAATTTCCTTAATTGAAAACCCACTAATTTCGAAAAGGATGAGTGCCTCTTTTTGTGCGTTGGGGAGTTGATTTAATGCTTCGTATAAAATGGTTATGTCTAAGCTTGTTTCTGCATCAATACCTTCGTCTTTTATAACAAAGGCTTCACTTTCGTGAAAATCTCCTCTAAACTTTAAGCGCCTGTTCTTTTTATGCAAGATGTTAGTTGCGAGAGAAAACAGGAAACTTAAAAAAGCATCTTGGCTCTTGAGTGTTCCAAACTTTTCAAGTGCACACAGCACTGATTCCGAGATTAAATCTTCAGGCTCTATTAAACCGTACGCTTTAGCATGGCAAAAACGAGCGAATGCTTTGTGCACCGGCTCATATAGATCTAAAAATTGTTTCTGGTAATCGTTCATAAACTCATTCCGAATTTAAGGTATTCACCTCGATTAACTTTAAAATGCCACAAACTTTATGTTTCATTTACTTGTTTTCAGGTCGTTTGGCATTCTTTCAATTAATTGGTTTCAAGAGTAAGTACCCTGAGTCCAGGGAAAGTTACATTTAGAAACAAAAAAAGTCCCAAAGCTTACACCTTGGGACTTATTTATTTTTATACTTGGTTGACTCTACTTGGAATAAGCAGAATACATCCAAACTAGTTTTTCTTGTTCTCGAATGTAATCGCTCATTAGAGCGTTAGTTCCTTCGTCCTCAATTTCTCCTGAAACGGTCAATATGTGACGTTGCTTTTTGATTAAAACTTCAAAAGTATCTAAGATCTCTCCCACCGATAAATCTCCGTCTGTTACGTTATTGCTCTCTTTAACTTGAGAGTCTTTCAAGTAGGTTGAAAACTTATAATTAGGTGCGCAAGCTAAGGTCAATACTCTCTCGGCAATTTCATCAATCTTAACAAACAAGTCGTTGTAAAGCTCTTCGAACTTAATGTGCAGTTCAAAAAACTTCTTGCCTTGTATGTTCCAATGGTATCCCCTCTTGTGTTTTGATAAAAAACCGAGTAGTTGGCTAATAAATCATTCAATAAATCAGCTAATTCTTCGCTCTTTTTTGGGTCTAGTCCTATTCTATTCATGGTCTTGATTTTATTTTTTTAGTATTTGCAATGTTCTAAATTCGAGGTTAAACTAAAAGTTATCTTCGAAATGAACCGTACTATTTATTTTTTTTAGCTTTCTACTTTTTGGCTCTTCTACTTTTAAAAATTTATTGATCAATAGAGCCTAAAACTCTTTTCATAAAAATGTTTCCGGCTTCTTTCTCCGTTTTTCCTTCTTTCACCATTTTTGCAACTTCTAAGCCTCCGTATAAATTGGACAATAATTCTCCAATTACATCTAACTCTTCGTCTTTCAAAGCAGTGCTGTCTGAAAGGTGTTCTAGCACCTCTATAGCCTCGTTCACGTAGTCTTCGTCGTTTTCAGCGATAAAGACATTAATGTGCTTAATTAGCGGTAATCTCATCGATTAATTCTTTAAGGTTTTCAGGTTTATTGGTTTGAATTTGCTTTACCAGTTTCCCTTCCTTAAATGCGGCAAAAGTTGGAAGGTTGTTTACGTCAGCTAACTTTCTCGACTCAGGAAACTTTTCTGCGTCTACAATTAAGAAGGTTGCATTTTCAGTCTCTGTTGCAAAACGTTTAAATTTTGGCTTCATCATGCGGCAATTGCCACACCATCCTGCAGAATACTGAACGATTACCGTTCCTCCTTCGCCTACAGTCTGTGCTAAATTGTCTTCTGTTAATTCTTGTACCATTTTTTTAAAGTTTAAACGATAGAAGGAAGAAAGGAGACAGTATTTGTTTTGACTAACAAACGCTTTAAAAAGGCCTCTAACTTTACTCTACCTGTGTGTTATTGTGTTTATTTCGTTCGGAGAGAGATTGGAGCAAGAATTAATAACTCTAATTTCTTGCTCCAGATTTCTTCTTTGCGCTAACTTTTTTAGTTATTGCTCAAATAAGAAGCAACTCCTTTTCTATCCGCCTTCATGGACTCTTTTCCTTCTTCCCAATTTGCTGGACAAACTTCTCCGTGATTCTGCACGTGAGAAAAAGCGTCAATTAAACGAATAAATTCGTTGACATTTCTTCCCAACGGCATATGATTCACGCCTTCGTGAAATACAGTACCTTCCTCATCAATTAGGTAAGTAGCTCTGTAGGTAACACAGTCACCTGAAATGATATCTACATCATACTCCTCGTTGTAATCCACTGCAGAAACATCTAAAATATCTAAGATAGACGATAGATTTCTGTTGCTATCTGCCACTAAAGGATAAGATACACCTTCGATACCACCGTTATCTTTTGCTGTATTTAACCAAGCAAAGTGAACTTCTGCCGTGTCGCAAGACGCTCCAATTACGATTGTATTTCTTTTCTCAAATTCTGGTAAGGCTGCTTGAAACGCATGCAATTCAGTAGGACATACAAAAGTGAAGTCTTTTGGATACCAGAATAACAATACCTTCTTGTTATTTTTTGTTGCTTCTTCAAAAATGTTAATGGTTTTGTTATCACCCATTTCGTCGATCGCTGTAACGTTTAAATTTGGAAATTTTTTACCTACAAATGACATAGTTATTTAGTTTTAAAGTTTGTATTGAGACACAAAAGTAGGTGGATTGTTTGATAGAACCTAACGAATAAATCTATAACTTTGATAGATAATATCTATTATGAATTTTCAACAACTAGAATACATCCTAGCAGTTCACAGAACCAAACATTTTGGCAAGGCCGCCGAAAGCTGTAACATCACGCAGGCTACCTTGAGTGCCATGATTAAAAAGTTGGAGAAAGAGTTGTCGGTTCAGATATTTGACCGCAGCAGGCACCCCATTCAAACAACAGATGATGGGATTTTGCTGTTAAAAAAGGCAGAAGACATTTTAGCAAAGCAGCAAGAACTATTTCATTTAGGTCAGATGGATACAGGTGAAATGATGGGAGAAATTCGATTGGGAGTTATTCCAACTGTGGCCAATTCACTTTTAGCCCTGTTCTTGCCGAGCTTACTGAGTCAGCATCCGAAGCTTAAACTCATTATTTCTGAAATTACAACAGATGAAATAGTATACCAACTCGCTCACAACCAAATCGATTTTGGAATCCTCTCCACTCCGATTGAAAATTTGAGTGAAGCGTACGAAGAACAAATATTATATTACGAAGCCATGATGGTTTATGGTATTGAAAGCAGCGAAAAAGGGTTTGTAAGTTCTAAAGATGTTGAAAATAAAAAGGTTTGGCTGTTAGAAGAAGGTCATTGTTTTAGAAGTCAGAGCATGACCTTGTGCAAGATTCGGGAGAAAAAAGAACAGACTGAAAACCTGCAATTCAAAAGTAACTCATTTGAAACCCTTTTGAATTTAAGCGACCAAATGGGCGGATTAACTCTCGTTCCAGAATTGTATTACAACAATCTGTCAGCGAGACGAAAAGCAAAGACCCAGTTTTTTCAGAAGCCAATTCCCGTTCGCGAGATTAGTTTATTGGCCATTCAACCCATTTCAAAAAAACGCAGCATGCAAAAGTTAGCAGAACTGATTCAAGGAATTGTGAGACCTCAATTAAAAACAGCTGCTTTCAAGAATAAGGATTTGAATATAATAGGAATCTAGAAGGAAGAGAATTTCAAATTAAGAATGTTAAAGTAGAGAGTTCTTAGAGGTTTATTGGTGTTTTGCATTAAATTTTGGACTTGAAGGTTTATCCACTAACTATTTCGCAATTCCAAGATTCGTCGCTTCGCTCAGTATACCAAAATTTCAACTTTGCCTACTTCGTAATTCGTCACTTCTCTATTTGTTTTTTGTAATTCGTAATTTTTCTCTTCGACTGCCGCTCAGTATAACAAAATTCTAACTTTTGTCACTTTCTTCATTCGTAATTCTTTTCTATTCCTCCCTTCGATTACCGCTCAGTATGACAAATTTTTGACTTTCAAAATTTTCTTCATTCGTAATTTTTCTCTTCATTCGTCACTTCTCTATTTCTTTTTGTAATTCGTAATTTTAAAACATGTGTGGTAGATATGTAATCGCTAGTAAGACAGAAATAGTTGAGAAGAAGTTCAATGCTAGAAGCGAAGTTGTATTCGAACCGAATTTCAATGTTTCTGCAGGAGCTAAGGCTCCAATTATTACGAGCGAAAACCCCCGAAAAATACAATTGTCCCATTTTGGCTTCACTCCTTCTTTTGCCCTAAAAAAAACATACCTGCTAAATGCTAGAGCTGAAGGAGACCATAATTTAGCAAACCGATCAGACTTTACAGGTGCAAAAGGAATTATTAAAAAGCCCTATTTCCGTAAAGCCATTCGCTCTCAGCGTTGCTTGGTAATTGCCGATGCTTTTATTGAAGGTACAAGTGCCAACAAACTCAATGAACCCTATTTGGTATACCTACAAGATAAAGTTAGACCTTTTGCTTTTGCTGGAATTTACGACGAATGGCTCGATTCCTCCACTGGGGAATTACAGCATAACTTTGCCATTATAACCTGTCCTCCAAATCAACTCATGGGGAAAATTCAGCACCACAGAATGCCTGTGATTCTACCAGAAGAATTCTACAGTGAATACTTGAATTTAGAGGTCCCGCTAAGCGATATAACAAGTTTGTTGCAAAGCTATCCGGCAAAGCAAATGAATGCCTACAAAATATCCCCGGCCATTAAAATCCCCCGAAACAACGCGAAGGAGTTTATTCAACCAGTTTCTGAATGGGTTCAACCCGAAAAGCAGCTAAAGATTACCACCCAAATTGATGTATTTGGAATGGGAGAAAGCAGGGAAAAGCGAAGTAGAAACGCATAGAGAATTGAGAATAAACCTTAAATTCTATTGTCTCCAAGTCCAATAATTGCGCATGAAAATTGTTGTATTGGATGGTGATTATTTAAATTAATAATCACCACAATTTTAGAGTTAAAATTTTAACTTACAATTATTTATAATAAATTGTTAATAACTGCTGAATAATAAAATTTTTCCTCTCTACGTTAAACTTTCATTTGATACTATGTTTGAATTTGCAAAAAAGGTTATAGAAATGTAACAATAGGGAATTAGGTGAAACTCCTAGACAGTACCCGCTGCTGTAACAACCAGAATGTTTTGGATATTAGTCCACTTTCAACACTCAAATTTGGAGGGAAGGAATTCAAAACGGTTGAAGTCAGAAGACCTGCCTTTTAGCAATTGTTAAACCGCTTTCGGGAATAAAAGCAAAGGCAATGTTCAGGTTTGTGACACCTTACTTTTTGGTAAGATAGCTCCCCTGTCTTGTCCCTATTATTCTCGCAGCACAAAAAAATGCTATGCGTAACATATTTGAAAAAAGAACCAATTACAAACCTTTTGAATATCCTGAGGTTTTGGAGTTTACAGAGGCTATCAACAAGTCGTTTTGGGTCCACTCAGAAGTTGACTTTACAGCGGATGTCCAAGATTTTCATGCACATTTAAGTGAGAATGAAAAACAAGTCATTAAAAAGAGTTTACTGGCAATAGCACAAATTGAGGTGAATGTAAAATCCTTTTGGGGAAGCCTATACAACCACCTACCAAAGCCGGAGTTTAATGGCTTGGGGAGCACCTTTGCTGAATGTGAATTTCGACACTCGGAAGCTTATTCAAGGTTGTTAACCGTTTTAGGTTACAACGATGAATTTGAAGAATTAATGGAAGTTCCCGCAATTCAAGAACGAGTTAAGTACTTAAGTAAAGCTCTCTCCCACGCTAAATCTGATGATCCAAGGCAATATGTTTTTTCATTAATCCTGTTTTCGATTCTCATAGAGAACGTATCACTGTTCAGCCAGTTTGGAATTGTTCTTTCATTTACAAGGTTTAAGGGCGTTATGAAGAATGTAAGTAATATTATTGGATGGACCTCGGTAGATGAGCAGATTCACGCCAATGCGGGCATTTACATTGTGAACAAGATACGAGAAGAATTCCCTGAGTTTTTCGATGAAGAAACAATTGAAGAGATTAAGCACATTGTTACTGATTCCATTATTGCAGAGTCCAAAATATTAGATTGGATATTTGAAGATGGGGAGTTAGAAATGGTTTCTAAAAAAGACCTACTCAACTTTATGAAATACAGAGCTGATGAAAGTTTAGAGAAAATAGGCTTGGATAAAATATTTAACGTTACGGCAGAAGACTATCAACCAATGTCTTGGTTTGAAGAGGAAATTTTTGCAAATAGTTTAGATGATTTCTTTGCGAAAAGACCTGTGGAATATACCAAGCATGACAAGAGTATTTCTGCCTCAGATTTATTTTAAAATGACACCAGAAATAGAAAAGAGAATTACCGAGTCAGAAACAAGTGTTTTTAAGGTTGTGTTTCCGAACACCACCAACCATTACGATACTTTATTTGGTGGCACAGCGATGTATTTAATGGACGAGGTGGCGTTTATCACTGCTACCCAATTCAGCAGAAAGCGAGTGGTTACTCTTTCTTCTAATAAAATAAATTTCCATGAGCCCATTCCTGCCGATACAATTATTGAATTAAAGGGGAAAGTCGTAAGAATTGGAAATACAAGTTTAGACGTTGAAGTAGAAATTTTTCAAGAAGAAATGTACATCGACAAAAGAAAAAGATCGATTAGGGGGGTTTTTACCTTTGTTGCAATAGACGACAATAGAAAACCGATACAAGTTATTTAACCGCAAAGAAATGGAAAGATTATGGTGGCTGAACGATGAGAGTCAGCAAGTATTAAATAGAGGTTATCTTTTGAAAGGCGAAACGGTAACTACGGCCATTGAAAGAATTGCAAACGCTGCCGCAAAGAGGTTATATAAACCTGAGTTAGCAGAAGCTTTTATTGAGATGATTGAGAAAGGTTGGATGAGTTTAAGTTCTCCTATTTGGGCCAACATGGGAACCGAAAGAGGTTTACCAATTTCTTGCTTTAATGTGCATGTGCCGGATAAAATTGAGGGCATAACTCACAAACTCGGCGAAGTAATTATGCAAACTAAAATTGGCGGCGGAACATCTGGTTATTTTGGTGAGTTGCGAGAAAGAGGAAGCGCTGTTACTGATAACGGAAAAAGCAGCGGTGCGGTTAGCTTTATGAAATTATTTGATACTGCAATGGATACCATTTCTCAAGGTGGTGTTAGAAGAGGCGCCTTTGCAGCATATCTAGACATAGATCATCCAGATATCGCAGAATTTTTAAAGATCAAAAGTATTGGAAGTCCAATTCAGAACTTATTCTACGCCGTTTGTGTGTCAGATTTTTGGATGCAGGATATGATCGATGGCGATGCTGAAAAGCGAGCTACTTGGGCGAAAGTTATAGAAAGTCGGCAGCAAAAGGGATTGCCTTACATTTTTTTTAGCGACAATGTAAATCGCAATAAACCAGATGTTTACAAGGATAAAAAGATGCGCATCAATGCGAGTAACCTCTGTTCAGAGATTGCCTTGCCTTCGTCAAAAGAGGAGTCATTCATTTGCTGCCTATCTTCCATGAATTTAGAATTGCACGATGAATGGAAAGACACGGAAGCAGTTAAACTTGCCATTTACTTTTTAGATGCTGTTTTACAGGAATTTATTGTTAAAACTGAAGATGATTATTACTTGGCTTCTGCCAATAGATTTGCTAAAAGGCACCGAGCTTTAGGTCTAGGCGTAATGGGATGGCACTCCTATCTGCAAAAGAACCGCATTCCTTTCGAAGGTTTGGTGGCAAAGCAAAAGACAACAGAAATTTTCAAAGACATTCACGATAAAGCCTATAAAGCAAGTGAAGATTTGGCTCGAATTTACGGCGAACCTGAACTTTTGAAAGATTACGGTAGAAGAAATACCACTTTATTAGCAGTTGCACCAACCACTACATCCTCTGCTATTTTGGGTCAAGCTTCACCCGGAATCGAGCCTTTTAGCAGTAACTATTACAAAGCTGGTTTAGCGAAAGGAAACTTTATGCGCAAAAACAAGTACCTAAAGGAACTTTTGACTGAAAAAGGCATAAATGACGAGGAAACGTGGAGAAGTATTATGCTAAATCATGGAAGCGTTCAACACTTAAAGGAATTAACAACCGAAGAAAAAGCGGTCTTTAAAACCTTTAAAGAAATCAGTCAATTGGAAATTATACAACAAGCTTCCATTCGTCAAAAATACATTGACCAAGCGCAAAGCTTGAATTTAAATATTCCATCTACCTTACCGATTAAAGAAGTGAATAAACTTATAATTGAAGCATGGAAGTTGGGTGTAAAAACACTCTATTACCAACGAAGTCAAAGTGTTTCTAAAGAATTTGTTGCCAACATGGTGAACTGCTCTAGCTGCGAAGCTTAGTAGACAAAATAGATAGATTGGGGGGTTGTTACAAATTGTAAAAACTCCCCTTTTTTGTTTACAACAAATACCTTCCATACCAAGCGATAGCCAAAATTCAATAAAATTATATAAATTGGCAATCCATGAAATTCCTAGGAAATATAATTTGGTTCGTATTTGGCGGTGTATTTATTGCGCTAGAATACTTTATCTCCAGTTTTTTACTGTGCATCACTATTATTGGAATTCCCTTTGGTATTCAAACGTTTAAGCTTGGTTTACTGGCACTTTGGCCTTTTGGTAAAACAATTAAAGAGAGAGAAAGCTTAAACGGATGCTTGTCCATTTTTATGAATGTGTGGTGGATTATTTTTGGAGGCTTAGTCATTTGTATTTCACATCTTATTATGGGAATACTGTTTTCAATCACCATTATTGGCTTGCCTTTTGGCAAACAACACTTTAAATTAGCTGGATTGGCATTGCTGCCATTTGGAAAAGAAATCATATCTATATGAGCATACGAACAGCAGACCAGACAGATATAGAGACACTTTCTTTATTATTTGACAACTATAGAATATTTTACAATAAAAACACTGATATAGCTGCAGCTAAATCATTTCTATTGAATCGAATGAAGAACGAAGAGTCGGTGATTTATGTGTGCGAATTGGAAAACCATATATTGGCTGGTTTCGTTCAATTGTATCCTTACTTCTCCTCTACCAACTTGCAACGGTTGTGGATGCTCAATGATTTATATGTCGATCCCGCACACAGAGGAAAAGGAATCTCCGTTCAATTGATCGAAAAGGCCCAACAACTGGCCATCAACACCGGCGCTCATGCGTTAATGCTAGAAACGGGAAAGGACAACGACATTGGCAACATGCTCTACCCTAAAACCGGGTTTAAACTGTATGACGCTGTGAATTTTTACGAGTGGAAAAATCTAACGCATGGATAACTTTATCGCTCTTTTTGCTTTTCCTACCTTTCTGTCTACTTCATAAATACCCTTCCTGCAAATAAAATATTTAATTGTTTTTTGCTTGTTTTTAGTTCAATTCTCGTTAGTGGCCCAAAATTATACTTCTTGTGCTCGAAATACTCCAATTCGTGTTGTTGTTTTTGGGAGTTCTACAGCAGCGGGAACGGGCCCCAGTTCTTTAGATAGCGTGGGTAAATCGTTATCGAAGGCACTTGCAATCGTTAAATCCCCAAAATGTAGTTATCAATTTAGGTGTTGGCGGAACAACCACCTATAACATTATGCCTGATTGGTTTTTAGCACCCAACCGACCAGCAAGAAATGCCACTAAGAACATTTCTGAGGCGATTAGATTAGGCGCAGATGCAGTTATTATTAACATGCCTTCGAACGATGCTTCTCAAGGTTTTAGCCCTACTGAACAGCTCAGAAATTTTAGAATAATTAAAAACGTTGCAGATAGTTTCAACACACAACTTTGGGTATGCACAACCCAACCAAAAAACTATAGATCTGCCCTAAAAACGCAAATACAAGTAGACGTGAAAGACTCAATTTTATTGCAATAAGGCAGTTATGCCATCGATTTTTGGAACGGCATTGCAGACAGCACAAACGGTATCAAAAGTATTTATGATTCTGGCGATGGAACTCATTTAAATGAGTTAGCACATAGAGAATTAAACGAACGGGTAATCAATGAGCTAATTCCAAACAATGTAGTAGATACCCTCAATTATTTGTTGAAGCTGTAAGAGGACCCTTACATTTTAAGAAAACATTAGACCTTTCAAGAAACACTAACGTTAACTATAACGGTCTAATGTTCGATCTTGTGACAAACGATACAATTACCTTCGATAGTTTAGAAGTTCCCAACAACACCTTAGGCACTTAAAAAGTTGTTGCATACTACCGCTATGGGAGCCATAAAAGAACTAAAAATACAGAGGCAGAATATCTTTATTATGGTAAGCATCGGTTTCTTCATTGCTTCTTGCCAAGAAAAGACCGAATCAATAGCGCTTGATGCAGAAAAAATAGAATGGAACGTTGAAAGCTTAAATAAAAAAGCCATTGAACATCTGGATAGCTCTCGATTGGACCACAAGCTTTTTAAACAAGACCTTGATGCCTAAGCCAAATATGCTGAAAAATTTCGAAGTTTTCCATTAAATAAGTCTCCTTTCCCAGTGGCAGAATATGACTATGCCGTTTCTAAGTTTCCTTTAATTTTAGAAAAAGATGGAAAGATTTTTAAAGGCCTTCAAATTGGAGAATACGATAAGACAGTACAGGACAAAATCAATACTAAATTGACGCTGATTGTTCTGACCGGAGATAGTAATTCGGAGGAATTTTCATTGGTTGAATCAAGGAATGCTCCATATTTAACTGCTCAAGGATATTTTAAAGTAGCTAGTTATGAGTACGATTGGGTTTTTGCAGCAAGAGTCCGGATGGGTTTTCTACCTTACTCGTTAATATGAAACTTTTTGATTTACGTTTTGGAGAAATCATTATTATTTATCCTGAAATAAACAACTCATTTACCTACAACCAGATGGTTGATTCGCCCGATAATTACAACAGTTTAGAAGAGTTTCAAAGTTTCATAGTAAAGAAACTATAACAAATACGATTGACCAACATAAAATTGGAAAAGATGTTGGATAGAGAGCTAACTTTGTCCCTTGATTAAAGCTAAATGACTTTGGTAGAATGAAATCTAGAATTATACGGCTTGTCTTCCTCATAGGAAGTTTCATGCTCTTCACAAGTTCCTTAGCTGCTCAGGGTTTTGCCAATCGATATTTGAACAGCATCTTTAACGATACGAGTAATTTATTTCAAGCACAGCTGATCGTATATCCTGTTTTTGCATACGCTCCTGAAACAAGTTGGGAAATTGGCTTTAGTTCGTTGTACGTGTATTTCGCAAATCAAGATACCACGAACAGGTTGAGTGAAATAAACGGCTTCACGTTTTTTACCTTAGAGAATCAATATGGATTATTTTTTGACCATGCCATTTATTCCGAGCAAGATCGTTGGTTTTTTCTTGGAAAATTGCGTTTTCAAAGTTTCCCTCTGTTCTATCACGGCATTGGAGTTAATACGCCGGAAATGGCTATTGCCAAGGTTGCAGCAAATCAAATTTTAATAAAGGAGCGCGTGCTACGAAAATTAAAAAAGAATTTATTTTTAGGTGTAGAGTTTGATTACCAAAGGCTTTCAGCAGTAGATTTTGTGTTAACTGACCCCGATGACCTCACTTTTAAAATACCACGAGGTAGCAATGGCTCCAATAATTTAGGCTTCGGTTTAGGATTAGTGCGCGACGATCGGCACAATGTGTTAAATGTTAGAAAGGGTCTCTTTTCCGAACTAGCTCTGCTGCATTATAACCCTGCCTGGGGAAGCACGTTTAACTTTACTTCCATTTTATCCGACACTCGATTTTTTAAACCCATCGGCAAAAACAATGTTTTGGCCACTCAGCTTTTAGGGCAATTTAACTTTGGTAATGTTCCTTTTAATCAACTCGCGTTACTGGGTGGCGAAAGCATGATGCGAGGTTATTATTACGGGAGATACCGAGATAATCATCAAGTTGCGGCTCAGGTAGAATATCGGTTTTTACCTCTCCCGTTTAACTTTACAAATAGAATTGGAGCGGCTGTATTTGCCGGCACAGCCTCTGTTTTTAATCAAGTGGACAAATTGGGCCTATCTAATTTTGTAGCGTCGGGTGGCGCAGGTTTACGGTTCCTATTGTTTCCCAAAAAAGACATTTGGATCCGAACAGATCTTGCATTTACCGAGGAAGGTCCGGGATTTTATATATTCATAGGAGAATCGTTTTAGCTTTTTAAAATTGACAGCTTATTTAGCTAAAATTTACCAAACAAGTTGTTTTTTGAATACTTTAGAAGTTGAATGCAAAATGTAATTAATACTTTAATTTTATAACACCCAGTCTTTCATGGAAGAACTTACCTTAACAACTCCGGCTCTATTATTTTCAGCAATATCTTTAATAATGTTAGCATACACCAATCGATTTTTGGCCTACGCCGCCATAATCCGCAACTTGCACGATAAGTACCAGACGGAAAAAAATAGTATTTTAATAGCTCAAATTAAAAATATAAAACAACGCTTATACTTAACCCGATCTATGCAAATTTATGGCATTAGTAGTTTGCTATTATGCGTACTTAGCATGTTCTTAATTTATATACAGCAGCAAACTATTGCGATTTGGATATTTGGTTTAGCACTTATTTTACTTATCGTTTCTTTGGCTTTTTTGATTTGGGAAATTCAAATTTCAGTTAAAGCATTAGAGCACCATATTCATGATCTTGAGAATAATTAGGCTACTATTACTTCCGGACTGGCTTAGGCGGGATGAGCTCCAACAAAATACAACAGAATGCGCCACTGGGAAATGGAAGACACATCAGCTAGTATTGATTGGCCTGATAAACCAAAGTTTACATTGCATTGCAACACCGTTTAGCTAGAACGTAAATCTTTCTGCTGGGTTTTCTCCAACATTTTATTCCATCGTATTTCTACAACCTTGATATTTGATAAAAATTCACACCTACATGATACTTAAACCAGCGAAAAACGAAGACCTTCCTTTCATTATGCAAATTGTTCAAGACGCTCAAATTCATTTGGCGTTGCAGCATATAGATCAATGGCAAAATGGATATCCCAATGAAACAGCAATTCTAAAAGACATCGCCCATCGAGAAAGTTTTGTTGTAAAAAGTGAAAGCAACGAGATTATGGGAACCGCCATGTTCACGACAAAATCGGAACCGACTTATTCAGCGATTGAGGGTTCTTGGCTAACCGATAAAAATGTAACCTACGGTGTAATTCACAGAATGGCTGTTAGCGATGCACACAGAAAAGAAGGGGTTGCAAAATTTATCTTTAACAAATGTGAGGAAAAACTAAAAGAAAGTAAGATTTTATCGATGAGAATAGATACCCACGAAGACAATACCGAAATGCAAGGTTTACTCCACCATTTAGGCTATGTTTATTGTGGGGTTATTTTTTTGGACAATGCAGATAAACGATTGGCTTTTGAGAAATTAATTACGTGATTTCAAAAGAGAATGCATTAACCGCTCTGTTGGGGTTTTAACACTAACCAACAAAAAAGGTCAAGCTTCCACTTGACCTTTTTCAATTCCTATAATTCAGATCGCTTAATACACAATCAGCTTTCCTTCTGTCATTTCATCCATGGCATACTTCAACCCTTCACGGCCTAAACCAGAGTCTTTCACTCCGCCATAAGGCATGTGATCAATTCTAAATCCGGGTATGTTGTTCATAATGATTCCTCCTACTTCTAACTCTTCAGAAGCTAGTTTAAAGTTTTTCATTGAGTTGGTAAACACGCCTACTTGAAGGCCAAATTTTGAATCGTTGGTCATCTTTACTGCTTCTTCAAAGCTATTTGCCTTTTCCAGAACAGCAACTGGCCCAAACACCTCTTCCGCAGCTACCTTCATCTTTGAATTACTATTGGTAATCAATGTTGGAGCGTATAAATTGTGTTTGTCGCTCCTAATGCTGCCTCCTGTAAGAATAGTGGCTCCTTCGGCGATTGCTTCTTGCACCCAGCTGTCAATTCGGTTCATGTGACCTTTGTCAATGACAGGTCCTACTAGCACATCAATGTCTTTCGCATCTCCTACTTTCAGCTTTTCAATTGACTCAATCAAGGCTTCTTGAAAACGATCGTACACTTTCGTGTGAACAAAAATTCGTTGGGTAGAAATACATATTTGACCCGCATACAAAAACGCCCCTTTGGCTACTAAATCGCTAATGGATTCAACATCTGTATTCTCGTCAATAATTACCGCCGCATTTCCACCTAGTTCTAAGGTTACTCTTTTTTTACCGCAAATTCCTTTGAGGTACCAGCCTACTTTATCGCTACCTGTGAAAGATAATTTTGCGACTCGATCATCTCTCACTAACTTTTCGGCAACTGGAATATCGCAAACTAATACATTCACCACTCCTGCAGGATAGCCTGCCTCCTCAAACAATTCAGCAAACAACAAACAAGACATGGGCGCTTGTGGCGCAGGCTTAATTACGGTTGTACAACCGGTTGCCAATGCAGGAGCAACTTTGTGCATTACTAAATTCAACGGAAAGTTAAACGGTGTGATACAGGCAATTACGCCAATTGGAAATCGTTTGGTATACGCTGTTTTCCCTTCTCCTGAACCCCAATCCATGGGCACCATTTCACCACCAAATCTCGTCGCTTCTTCAATGCCCAACTTCAAGGTTGTTAAACTTCTATCTACTTCATTACTTGCATAAGATCTTGGCTTTCCTCCTTCATTGATTATTAAGTCAATAAATTCATCTTTTCGGGCTGCTAAGCGATCGTGCAATTTTTGCATCATCTCTGCTCGCTTACCGGCCGACCATTTCTTAGTGATCTCAAAAGCTTCATTTGCAGAAACAATAGCAGCATCCATTTGCTGCTCTGTTGCATGAGGAATTTTACCTATTTCTGTTGCATGGTATTTATCTAAAACAACTTGGAATTCCCCATTTCCTTCGCTGTGCCACTTCCCTGCAATAAAGTTTTGTGATTGGTATTTTTTCATTTGCTTTTTTTTGTAAAAATTAGAAAAGGAGGAAAGAGGAAAGGCTGAGGTACTACAACTCAAAATCTCCTTTATCTTTGGTCTTTATTCCTATTGCTTCTCGTCTTTCTGATTAATTCTCCTGTTTGTTTCCTAGCGCACTAAAGGAACTATTACCGATTTATTTATTAAAATCTCTAGTCCCTTCCATCCTTTGTCTTTTGTCTTCAATTTGTCATTCTTCACTTCGGCTATCGCTCAGTTTAACAAAAAAGCAACTTTCTTCATTCATAATTCTCTACACTAATTTCTTCTAAACTCCCCTTTGTTGGTTTTATTTAAGTTTACAAATATTCGTTCCTCTCTGAAATTATCAAAACTTTGCTTCGTACTTCTTCCGGGCCAAAAAACAGTTGCCGAAAGCTCTTCCAAATCGTATTGAACGCCGTATAATGTCACAAAATGCTTTTGAATGTCTTTGTTATACAAAGGAGCTTGCAAAAATTTGTTTCGCACTTGATCTCTAGAGATATCTTTTTCGTTTACCAATTGATCTAAGAACACTTTGCGTTCTCTAGTGGCGGTAAATTCTTCATACGCTAGCCAATCTATTGCTTGCTGGTGATTGGTCGCAACTCTTTCACTATCAACGTGTGGTCCTTTATCAGGAGTAAGGTATACGGTTTTGTAATTTCCTTTTTTATCTAGCACAGTTACATTGTAGCTCATGTGTGAAGGAATAGTGGTCAAGCAATCTACAGCTTCTTCAGTTGAGCTGCACGTTTCTAATACATACCTCATGATTAAAGGTATTCCAAAGCCATCACCACTTATTTTCCTTCCTCCAAAGGTTAACGAAATGGCGAGCCCATCGGCATTCATTCCATCTAGCAAACCCCAATTACAATCCGACATACCTATGACCGGCTTCAGCCAATCTGTTTTAAACAAATTACCTTCAAACCATTTTGGGTTATAATCGTAGTTACGAATTAAAGAAAAAGGCGGTTTACTCCAGGCAACTTGAGTACACCCGCTCATAAAAGCAGGGGGATTGTACATGCTCAGATACCGAGCGACCAAATCGCCATTACCGGCTGCTTTGACTACTTGTTCATAAATTGGAACAATTTTGGGCATGTGCTGCTCTAATTTTTCGAGACAGGTTAAGTAACCAGGTCTGGCTAATAAGCCTTCTTGAACGTACCATTTTTTATAATAGGGCCAAGACTTATCAAAACAATTTTGCCACTTCTCTCCTACCGTTTCTTCTTCAACACTTTTAAGCGAAATGAGCATCGTATTACATCATTTTAAATCCGCCTATTTCCGCCTCTTTGACGCCCATTTGAGCGGTACTTGGATCAGTAGCAACATATTGATCTTTAATTGCTTTTATCCATTTCTTCGCTCTATCTTTCAATTGAAAGTTATCGGTCATTAGCCTTCCACGTAGCACTAATATTCCCATATCTGCGCCTTCATAGAGGTAATCCTCTTTTCTGGTAATTCTTAAGAAGAATGCCTCATTCTCATCCTCAATGGCTCTTCTGTGCGTGTCCATTCTATCGTAAACAATCTCACCGTTATCTTCTAACCTCCATATACCTGACCTTGGTGCATCAGTGACTACCTGAATATTTTCATCTGTATACTTAATCACCAACTGACACCAGTCGTCAATGTTTTCCATTTTCGCCCAACGGGCATTAATGGCATTTACGCTGATTTTATAAGGTTGATCCATCCATTCCAACAAGTGAAACATAAACAACGGCATATCCGCCAAAGCAAATACTGCATGGTTTGTAATTGAACTTGCACCTGTTATTCTTGGATTTAGCTCCCCTAAATAAACTTCTCCGTTATCTTGATCAATTAAATAATCTAACTCAAAGTATCCTTTGTACCCTTCCTTTCTTAGCTGATCTCCAAATAGTCTAGTGTACTTTCTAGCTTTATTTCGAATCGATTTTGTAAATGCATTGGCATATATTTCATTGCCACACCAACCACCTTTATAGGGCGTTAATTCTTTAAAACCGACCAATTCGGTCATTAACGGCGCTACTATAGTTCCGTGCTGCGTCACACACGCTTCAATTGCTGCACCACGACAGTTAATGCGCTTCATTACTTTTACTTCCTCTTCCCCTTCAATATCTTTCGAATGTTTCGCGTAACTTTTTTCATCATCAATAAAGTAGGTAGTATGCCCTGAATCGCCAAAAGGCAATTGAATTACTAAGTCTGTTCCAAGGTTTTTTGCTTTTTTACCTAAATCTAAGTAAGACTCAATTTTTGTTAATACATAAGGAACACAAGCTACTCCTGCTTTTTCAGCAATTCGATTTGTATTTACTTTATTGTCTAAGAAGTTTCTCATCTCTGCAGGCGGGAAACATACTTCTAATCCATTTTTCTTCGCTAATGCTTCTGTTTTTTCATCAAACATTAAGAAAAGGGCTTTTCCATCCTTTCCTCTTTTTCGAATGTAATCAACAACCTCTTTGTGCTCTAATAAATAATTATTGATGTCTTCAATACTTGTAAACTCATCGTGCGGAAGCTCTTCTTGTGGAGCAAAAACATTTGGGTGTAATCCGTCAAAACATTCGATGTAACAAATAAACTTGAACTTTCTCACCCACTCATCAGCACCTAGCAAGTTAAAATTGGTAGCACTAATAAAGTAGATTGGCTTCTCATTTCTGTAGAAAAACCTTCTAATTTCTGGTATACCTTTTAATACTTCCTTTTTAGTAGAAGCGTTTTTAATGGCTTTTGTAGTTTTTGCAGACATATAATTTACTGTTAATTAGATTAATGTTTCGGTTTTGAGCCCAATGCGCTTGCTCCCATCATGGCTGTTGCCGTTTTCTTACGATTCAGTGCCGCTTTTGTAAAAACGCGGAGCCCCAACTCGTCTCTGTAACCATGAATTTCAGTTACATCTAGCTTAATAAAAAATTCTAAAATTTCAGGACTTAATACCTGACCTGGAACCAAAATTGGAAAACCAGGAGGGTAGGGTATTACAAATGAAGCAGATACAATTTCTTTACCGGACTCCATAGCTGCTTTGCATTCACTCCTTTTTATAAATTCACATTTATTCTCATCGTAAGCTAAAAAGTAGGCCTCTCTTATGTTTCCTCCTGGAACACCGGGAACTGCTTGAAAAGAACTGTGAAAATGACTAAAATCTGGCAATGGAGGTGGATCTTCCGTTAGTGATTTAATGTTTTTTTCGACAATAGCAAGTTGAGCGGACCCCATGGCCTCTCTTTGCTCATCCAATTGATCGGCAATTTTAAGTAATACACTGATCAAATAGGCTACAGAACTTCTTGTCGTTCCAATATTAGTCATGAAAAGAACAGAGTTTCTTGATGTTTTATTGATCTGAATTCCAAATTGATCCATTAAGAACTTATTCTTAAATGTATCTCCATCAACACCCGTCCTCCCAATGAACAAGTTAATCTTTGTTGGGTCTAGCACAAACTCGTCGTTTGCCCAAGCCTCTTCCATTCTAACCCAGCCTTCTTCCGGTTTAAAGTATTCCGTAATGCCCGATTTTCTATATTTCTTTGGAATGTTTTTTTCCACTGTCAACACATCAAAGTACTTTTTCAATCGAGGATGAGTTATAATCTTTGATCGCAACACCATTGCCATCTCGATACTCTTCTCTACCATTTCATAGCCTTCAAACATCACTTGCCTTCTACCAGCATCTAACGAGGCTAATATTTGATACGATGGAGAAGTTGAGGTATGCGTTTTGTAAGCTTCGTGGAAAGAATCCTCTACCTTTCTTCTAAACAACTCATCGTAAATATGAATCATAGAACCTTGACGGAAAGAACTTAACGTTTTATGAGTTGATTGCGTGGCGTACACCCTGATTTTAACCAAGTCCGGATCCGGCATTGGTTTTGGATTCTCTTTTAATTTATTTGCTTCAAATTTTTTGCGGTACAAAGCACTTGCATACTTACTTTGCAATACTCGAGCAGAATACATGGCAGTTCGTTGCTTGTAAATAGGCGTAAAACCTGCAAAAGCAAACCATGCTTCATCCCAAAGAAAGATCATGTCTGGCTTTATCGCCAAAATTTCATGCATTACCTTTTGCACATTATAAACAATGCCATCAAAGGTACAATTGGTCAACAATAACATCTTAACACTGCCTAACCTTCCAGCTTCTTTTAAGGCGAGTAATTTTTGCCGAATTTCTTCTAGTGGGACAGCGCCATACATGCTGTATTTCGATACGGGGTAAGAATCAAGATAAACCGGTAACGCTCCTGAAAGCACTAAACCATAGTGATGGGATTTGTGACAATCTCGATCAATAAGCACCAAGTCTTCTGGCTGAACCAACGCTTGAAGTACAATCTTATTTGCTGTTGAAGTACCGTTAGTTACAAAAAAAGTACTTAACGAACCATATGCTTTAGAAGCCAATTCCTGTGCTTTTTTTAAGGGCCCAGTAGGCTGCAACAATGAATCTAATCCCCCCGTAGTAGCTGAGGTTTCTGCCAAGAAAATATTCTTGCCGTAAAATTCACCAAAATCTTGCACCCATTGCGATCTAAAAATAGAGTTCCCTCTGGAAATAGGCATTGCATGAAAGACTCCAGTTGGCTTTCTACTGTATTCCATTAACGCAGAAAAGAAAGGAGTTTCAAATCTATCTTTTATCGATTGTAGAATACTTAAATGAATTTCTTGAAGGTCTTCCGTTCTGTAAAAAACCCTCTTAAAGCAATCTAAAGTGCTGTCGCTCAATTGAGATACAGCAATATCAGAGATGTAGAACTGATCTAACTCAGGCCGCAGTAGCTTGATAATTTTTCCAAGACTTAAGCCTACATCTAAATTTTGAGTCGCATCAATTTTTAAATTATCCAAGCCTGAAATAAAAGAATGGATGGAACTTAAATCATCTGAAGATCGAAGGCTCACACCTGAACGAATTACAGCTGTTTGAATATTAGGGTTAAATAACAACGCAATTAAGGCATCCTCAACGCTTGAGAGTACGATAACATCATAGGTAAACTGTTCGTTTTCTTTTTTTAATTGCTCAAACTTGGCTTGAATAGTAAGCTTCTCTTCATCCGACAAATCATCAACAAGTATGGCTTCAAAGTAATTTTGTTTCCGAGGCTTAAACGTTTTATCCTCCCCCAACATCTTTTTTCTCTTGTCTTCCGACTCCGTTGCGCTTCGATTACTTCGATAACTTTCTGAAATAAGTGACCTAACAACTTCCGATATTGAATTGGTAAAAGCAGCATACTGTCCTCGTTTGTACAATTCTTCTAAGCTTTGAACATACGGTTGGCCCGGATAGGCAAAGTATTTCTCAATTGTTTTTAAGGCAGTAAATGACTGCCCTATTCTTTCTTTAAACTCCTTCGATTCAAACAACTCAAAATCATTCTTTGAATAATGATTGGCTGCTAGTTTAAGGTTATTCCAAGAATCGCTTCTGTATTGAGCAATGTTGAAATAATCTTTTGCTTTGTACTTTTTTGTAAACGTAGGTTCTTCTGCCATAAATTATTTAATTGAATGTAGCGCTAACTTGTTTCCCTCCGTATCAATAAACAATGCAAAATATCCAGCATCTTCATTAATTTGTTGTTTGGACAATAGAATTCTACCTCCCGATGATTCAACTCTATTTAAAACATTATCTAAATCTTCTCCTCCGTTCAAATACAATAGGGCTCCTTTGTCACTAGGTTCTGAGCCCTCTCCGCAAATAATAGCCCCACCAACTCCGGCAACTGTAGGAAAAAATGCCATCGTGTAACCGTTCATTGCGTTAGTCTCCATTATGATTTGATAAATATTATTGTAAAAATTAACTGCTCTTTCAAAGTTTAATGCGGGTATTTCGAACCAACTAATGTAATTGTCTTCTATTGCAGGGTTATTGATTTGTGGTCGTTTACTTGGTGTCTTCATAATCAATCGTTAGGTGCTGAAAATACGCATATTTTATTGTAATTCGCTACCATTCTCTTAAAGAGGAAAATCAGTAGGATGTTCTTTTTTCAATGTCTGCTCTATTTGCTTCATTCGAATAGGCTTTAATAGAGGTCCTAATTTGTTAAGTTCTGGGAAAATCTTGCCTTTCTCATAAATATCAAAGCTCACTTTTCTATCTCTGAAACTCTTCAACGGCTGTCCTAAACGCAATACCCCTTCCTCTCTACTCCTTTTCACTCTTTCTAGGTCAATTTCAATTGGTATTAATTCTGGGCCAGTGCTAGCTTGGTATAAAACTCTTCCATCAGGACCACAAACAATCGACCTACCTGTTCCTCCTTCACCTAAACCATTGATATCAAATAAATAACATTGGTTGGTTGCAGCAGTCGCTTGCGCTAAGGCCAATTCAACATCTCTGTCAATCGTTCCTGTTAAGGTAGGATGTATAATCACTTCGACTCCCTGCACTGCCATTGTTCTAGATGTTTCAGGAAACCACATATCGTAACAAATTGAAATGCCAAATTTCCCAACTTCCGGTATATCCCACATGAGAAATGAATCCCCACCGGTTACACCTGCCTCATACGGGTAAAAAGGAAACATCTTATCGTATCTACCAACTACTTCTCCTTCTGGATTAATAACAACTGCAGTATTAAATATTTTATCGTGTTTTTTGTAAAACATACTACCTGGAATTAACCAAATTCCATATTTTTTAGCAATTGCTTGAAATTCCTTTTCATCGTTATTTGGATATTCTTGAGCATAATAGGTCAAAGGACCATAGGCACACAGTTCACTTAACACCACCATTTGAACCCAAGGATATACCGAGCACATCACGTCAATCTTGTGCTTCATAAGTGGAATATTCCTTTGATTTGCTGACACATGCATTTGGATGCCTCCTATTGAAAATGGTTTCATATTGGTTTAGTTTTATTATTATTTAATCGTTTTAAATGCTAATAAGTTGTAAAATAGCTAACCTGTATTTTTCGGTATCCTGCTTGTTTCACGCGTTATAAAACGGGGGGAACATTTTAGTTGCTTTTTTAATTAAGATGAAGATTGTAAACAAAAGATTAGAAACAAAGCACTTAAAGGTAAAAGGTTGAGGTTTACGGATAAAAAATTAGGGATTAGGAATAAAATATGAAGTATAAACAATTAAAGGTTTAGTAACAAAGGTCAACAGGTAAAATATAAAGGATAAAAGCTAAAGGATTGGTAATAAATAATTGAGGACAACTCTTCTTAATTATTTCATCTTTTCTTTAAACGCTTTACTCTCTTCTGTTTCCACTTTATCTCTACTCTTATCTCTTTTATTTATTCTATTTCTACATTTAATTCAATATCTTATCCAACTCTTCTTCTATGATGTATAATCCTTTATTTAAAGTTTCATCGGAAATAACCAAAGGTGATAAAATTCGAAGTACACTTTTATGAACACCTGCGGAGATGACAATTAGATTTCTTTTCGCGCAAGCTTTAACTAACTTGGAGCACAGTTCATAATCAGGCCGTTGAGGATCATTGTCTTTGACAAACTCCATTGCAATCATTGCCCCCAAGCCTCTTACTTCACCAATTTCAGAATGCTTTACTTTCATAGCATCAAATCGAGCTCTGATGGTATCGCCAACATGCAGCGCCAATTCGTTCAACTTAATGTCTTCCATGTATTTAATCGTAGCTAATGAAGCGGCACATGCTACTGGGTTCCCAATATATGTTCCACCTATGGTGCCTGGAGCAGCCGCATCCATTACTTCCTGTTTTCCGATTACACAACCAATTGGCATTCCTGAACCCATCGATTTTGCCCAAGTAGAAAGATCTGGTTGAACATCGTAATGTTCTAATGCACCCCAAGCTGCAGTTCTCCCAAAACCTGTTTGCACTTCATCAAAGATTAATTTTATACCATATACATCACAGATTTTTCTCAACCCAGTGATATAAGCTTTCGGAGCAACCGTAAACCCACCTTCACCTTGAACCAATTCTATAATGATAGCGGCAACATCTTCATGTCGTATGTTTGTTTTAAAGAACTTCTCTAACCGATATAATTCTTGAGTTACGAACTCAGCCTCCGTTTTCCCTTGTCCTTTCTTGTAAAAGTTAGGGTAGTCAATTCGATATACCTCAGGAGCAAAAGGGCCGCAACCAGCGCTATACGAAGTTCTTGAAGTCAATGTCATAGCCATCATAGTTCTGCCATGAAACGCACCAGAATAACAAATCACAGCATTTCTTCCTGTTGCTTGTTTGGCTATTTTAATCGCGTTCTCCACCGCTTCAGCACCAGTGCTAACCAACATAGTTTTTGCTTTTCCTCCATGTGGAAATAATTCGTTTAACTTTTCACACAGCGCAATATATGGCTCATAAGTTACCACATTAAAACTAGTGTGAATGTATTTCTGTGCTTGTTCAATTATAGCAGCTACGACTGGTTGCGGACAATGACCTGCATTAATAACTCCTATCCCTCCTGTAAAATCAATCCACTCTATTCCGTCGACATCAATTATTGTCGCTCCATTAGCTGATTGAACAGTTGCCGTGTTAAATATTCCAACACCATTAGCAACCGCATTTTTTCTACGCTCTAAAAGCAATTCACTATTCGACTTACTCATTTTACAATCAATTATTTATCTTAACATTTAGGCGAAACAAAACACCCCCAATCAATCTCTAAAATTAGAGCAATTTATAATGTAAAGCATCATTTATTATTAGACTATAAAAATAATTTTCCCGAGCATTATTTATAATAATTAATTTAATAATGTTTTGATTTTCATGGCATTATTCGAATTTTGGGGCTATAATTATCCATACACTTCTTCAATCCTTCAATTCTATCTTCAAGTTTTAACCAAACCGATTAATTTTTTAAGCTTTTTATTAACTTCGCTCACCTAAAGTTGTATTCAATTAAATAAAGATATATGGATTTTGATGTTGTTGTATTAGGAAGTGGACCTGGCGGATATGTTACTGCAATTAGAGCTGCTCAATTGGGTTTTAAGACTGCGGTAATTGAAAAAGAATCGCTGGGTGGCGTTTGTTTAAACTGGGGCTGTATTCCAACCAAAGCTTTATTGAAAAGTGCAAATGTATTTGAATACATTAAGCATGCGGCAGATTACGGAATTGAAGTAAAAGATAGCAAAGTTAATTTTACCGATATAATCAAAAGAAGCCGAAACGTAGCCAACGGAATGAGTAGTGGAGTTCAATTCTTGATGAAAAAGAACAAGATTGAAGTGATTATGGGAACCGGAACGTTGAAACCTGGAAAAAAGGTGGAAGTTAAAATGGAAGACGGTTCTACAAAAACGGTAAACGGAAAGCACATTATTATTGCTACTGGAACCAGATCTAGAGAGTTACCTAACCTAAAGCAAGATGGTAAAAAAGTAATTGGTTACAGAGAGGCCATGACCCTTGAAAAAATGCCACAGAAAATGATTGTTGTTGGCTCAGGAGCTATTGGTGTTGAATTTGCCTACTTCTATAACGCTATGGGAGTTGAAGTTACCATTGTTGAATATGCAGCAAACATCGTTCCTGTTGAGGATGAAGATGTTTCAAAGCAATTGGCGCGTACCTTTAAGAAAAATGGGATTAAAATAAAGCTAGAATCGGAAGTAACAAATATTGATACAGCGGGTGCAGGTTGCAAAGTGACGGTTAAAACCAAAAAAGGAGAAGAAATAATTGAAGCAGATATCGTTCTTTCTGCTATAGGAGTTGTTGCAAACATTGAAGGAATTGGCTTAGAAGAGGTGGGCATTGCCACTGACAAAGGTAAAATCATGGTAAATGATTATTACAAGACCAACATGGATGGATATTATGCCATTGGCGACTGTGTTCCGGGTCAAGCGCTAGCGCATGTTGCTTCTGCAGAAGGAATCATTTGTGTAGAGAAAATTAAAGGGGAGCACGTTCAACCATTGGATTACGGTAACATACCAGGATGTACTTATAGTTCGCCTGAAATTGCATCTGTCGGTATGACTGAAAAGGCTGCTAAAGAAGCAGGTTACGAGTTGAAAGTTGGTAAATTTCCTTTTTCAGCTTCGGGAAAAGCCAGTGCTGCAGGCCATAAAGATGGTTTTGTGAAAGTTATATACGATGCCAAATACGGTGAACTATTAGGGGCACATATGATTGGAGCTAACGTAACAGAAATGATTGCAGAAATTGTTGTTGCTAGAAAACTTGAAACTACGGGTCATGAAATGCTCAAAGCAGTTCACCCTCACCCAACAATGAGTGAAGCGATTATGGAAGCTACTGCTGAAGCGTATGGCGAAGTAATCCATCTTTAATTGAAATACAAATCTTAGAATTACGAATGTCGAATGAGGAAACTTATTCGACATTTTTGTTTTTACGCCTTTTCATAATTCGACATTCGTAATTTTGACGACAAAGCTTGTACCATTTTTACACGTCTTTTACCGTTGAAAACCAATTCTAAAGTTGATTGTCCTCTTTATCCTTTTACATTTTTAATTCGTAATTCACAGATTTGAAATTCTCCAACTACCTTTCTCTTATAAAGTTTAGCCATACTATTTTCGCATTGCCTTTTGCGTTGATTGGGTACTTTTTAGCCATTGAGTACTCAACTTATAGTTTCGATGCCATATTGCTGTTAAAAGTGGTACTATCTATGATTTTTGCTAGAAGTGCCGCCATGGCATTCAATCGATATATTGATCGTGACATTGACAAAGCAAATGAAAGAACAGCTTCGGTAAGGGAAATACCAAATGGCAATATACAACCCAAATCAGCGCTAATCTTTGTCATTATAAGCTCCATCTTATTCATTAGCACGACCTTTTTTATCAATGAGCTCTGCTTCTATCTTTCTCCGGTGGCATTACTTGTCGTTTTAGGCTATAGCATCACAAAACGATTTACTGCCTTGTGCCATTTGGTGTTGGGCGTTGGACTTGCACTTGCTCCTATTGGAGCGTACTTAGCGGTTACGGGCTCCTTTGCCTGGCTTCCACTCTACATTTCGTTTGCCGTACTTTTTTGGGTTGCAGGCTTTGATATGATTTATGCGTTACAAGATGAAGATTTTGATAAAAAAATGGGATTAAATTCAATTCCTGCAAAAATTGGAAGAACTGCTACATTAAATTTATCGGTCTTTTTTCATGTCATTACTGCCGGCTATTTGCTATCTGCTGCTTACCAGTCAGATGCGGGTATTTTATTTTGGATGGGCACTATTGCATTTATCTCGTTGTTAGTTTACCAGCATGTACTTGTTAAGCCAAATGACTTATCCAAGGTGAACATTGCCTTCTTTACCACCAACGGTATAGCTAGTTTAATCTTTTCTATATTTGTTATCTTAAGTTTTTATTTATAAGCATGTTCAACACAAATATCCATCATTTTTTACAGCAATTTGATTACCCTTGGTTGAAGTCTTTTACGGAATTAATCTCAACATTGGGTACCTTACCGTTTGTATTAACGATCGTATTTACAATCGCCTTTGGTTTGCACTTCAAAAAAGGAATCGTTTTATTAAACATTGTTGCATGGACAGCCTTGTTTACTTTTTTTATCAAACAGCAAATTGACTACCCTCGACCCGTTGATGTTGATACCACTTTACAATCAGACAATTACAATAAAGTAAATTTCAACTTAAAAGAGGAATTGCCAGCTGAGTTTACCGAGACCTTCTCTGGTAAGATTTTAGAAGTAACAAGAAATGATACTGAAAAAAATTATGGCTTTCCATCAGGGCACACTTCTATCCAAGTAGCATTGTGGCTCGGTATTTTTTTCATTTTCAAAAAACGATGGATCGCATTTGTAGGCTTAGTTGCAGTACTTTTAACCATGTTTTCTAGACTGTATTTAGTCCATCATTTTCTAGGTGACAACATAGGCGGCTTATTTATTGGTTTAATAACGTTGGCTTTTTTGATTGTATGGGTTCAAAAAAGTCGCTTTTTAAAGACGCCCATTGCTGACTTTAAAACTCTAAGTCTCCTTTGGTTGCCCTTTCTTGTAATTCCTTTTGCTTCGTATTTTTCAGTTTCTATTTTAGGCAGTTTACTCGGAGTTAACCTTGCCGCACTCTTCATTATTTTACAAGGAAATACCTTATTATTTAGTACCAGTACCGTTAAACGCATCGTAACAGCAATGGCAATGCTCTCTATCGTGTTATTGGGATTCTATTTTTCTAAAAAGATGTTCTCCTCTGAAAGCAACTTCATTCAGTTATTTTCTTATGTCAGTCTCTTTTTTATTCTAATTAGAGCTGGCGTTTTACTTGCCAAGCAACTGAATTTTATAAAATACAAAGTGTAAGTTGAACCTAAATTTTACAGTTGTAAATAAATGTGGATTTCTAGTTTATAAAAGGAGTAATTATTGGATTTTAATTAAGATTACTGTAAATAACTTAACCTCGAATACCAGTCTTTCAGCTTTATACCTTTTACTTACAAAAACACATTACCTGCCTCCACTCTAGCGTATTCAAAAAGTTCAGCATTTAAACCTAACTCAACCTGTTGTTCCTGAAAATAAGAAATTAAGTTCTCCGTTGCCATATTACCGATAAGGTCATCGGCTGCCATTGGACAACCGCCAAAACCTAACATCGCTCCATCAAACCTATTGCATCCATTTTCAAAGGCTGATTTCACTTTCTCTTTCCACGTTGCAGGAGTACTGTGTAAATGAGCTCCAATTTCCAGTTCTGGATACTCTTTAATTAAAGTTGAAAATAATCGAGCAATAATTTTAGGTTCCGAAACGCCAATAGTATCGCTCAAAGCAAATATTTTAAGATCCAACTTTCCAAGCTTTTCTATCCAACTTGCAACAATGTCCTCATGAAATGGATCTCCATATGGGTTTCCAAACCCCATCGAGATGTACGTTACTAATTCCTTGTTATTCTTTATGCAAAGCTCCTGAATCGCTTCGATTCTAATGAGCGATTGTTGTATGCTCGAGTTTGTATTGCGTTGCTGAAACGTCTCTGAAATCGAAAATGGATAACCCAGATATTGAATTTCCTCAAATTTAGAAGCATCTTCTGCACCCCGCTGATTTGCTACAATTGCTAATAGCTTAGACGCAGTGGTTGATAAATCAAGTTGGCTTAGCACATTCGCCGTATCCTTCAATTGTGGAATCGCTTTTGGAGAGACGAAAGATCCAAAATCAATGGTATGATACCCTACCTTTAATAAATCATTTAAATAATTGACCTTAATCTTAGTGGGAATAAATTCATGTATTCCTTGCATTGCATCTCTTGGGCATTCAATAATCTTTACCTGACTCATGTTCTAATTCTTTGAAAATAATGCACCAAACCTTTATTGATTCGTTTTACCATCGCTGGACCTTCATAAATAAACCCGGTATAAATTTGAACCAAATCCGCTCCAGCTTCCAGCTTCTCAATGGCATCTTCAGCGGTATAAATACCCCCAACTGCAACAATTGGGAACGACTTATTTGATTTTTGAGCTAAGTAACGAACGACTTCGGTTGAACGTTGCCTAACGGGCTTGCCACTTAAGCCTCCTAGGCCAATCGTCTCCACTGTCGAGTCGTTTGTCTGTAAATTAGATCGGTCAATCGTAGTGTTGGTTGCAATTATTCCATCAATTTTTGTAGCATCAACAATTTCTACAATATCGTTCAATTGCTCATTTGTTAAATCAGGAGCAATTTTTAGCAGAATCGCTTTCCGTTTAGGGGTAGCATTGTTTTTGTCTTGCAAGGTTTGAAGTAAATTTGTAAGCGGCTCCTTATCTTGTAACTCTCTTAAATTTGGAGTATTAGGAGAGCTTACATTCACCACAAAATAATCTACGTAGTCGAATAACTTTTCAAAGCAAATCACATAATCGTTAATGGCTTCCTCATTCGGTGTAAGTTTATTTTTTCCAATATTACCGCCAATAATTTGATTGGGGTTTCGGTTCTTTAGCCGTTTAATCATCGCATCTACCCCGCCATTATTAAACCCCATTCTATTCACTAAAGCTTCGTCCTCTGGCAATCGAAACAGTCTTGGCTTAGGATTCCCCTCTTGCGGTAAAGGAGTGACTGTTCCTACTTCAATAAATCCAAAACCCAAACAGCCTAACTCTTCATACAACTTTGCATCCTTGTCAAATCCAGCTGCAAGACCAACAGGGTTTGGAAATTTCAATCCAAATAATTCTTTTTGCAGGCTTTGATGTGAGATGGTAAAAAGTCTGTTGATAAAATATTTTGATATCCTGCTTTTTAGTAATAGTTTTAACCAATCAAACACCTTGTAGTGAATCTTCTCGGGGTCTTGATTAAAAAGTATAGGTTTTACAATTGATTTATACATAGGCAAATATTCTAAATCAAAATTACATTTAGAAACTTGTTTTACCGAAACAAAAGAGTAAAAATTATGAACCATCCCACCCTGCCTGATTATCGACTAATAGAACAGCTTGATTTTGTAGATTTTTATAGCAATCCTTCAGGAGATACTTTAATTGCAAGATTTAAAGAGTCCTCTGTGGTGGATTTAGGAATGGCGAAAGAATCGTTAGAATTCATTCGCCGTCATAAGCAAAATAAAAGGACGTATGGCATTACAGATGCAAGAGCAAAATTCTTAGATTTTAAGGGTGAAGCAAGAAATTACTATAGAGAAAACATGTTACGAAGTGAGACAATTTTACATGCAATTGTAGTTTCTGACTTTCCCACTAAGTTGTCGGCAAACTTATATGCTCGATTTGAGAAGCCAAATATTCCTACACGAGTCTTCACTAGCTTAGAAGATGCAATAAATTGGATTGAAGAAGCCAGAATTTAGGCTATTTAACAATTTCTTCAAATGTTCCATCCGAATAAAACACCAATATCTTTTTGATTTGCTTCCCTAACAAAGGGTCATTAATTGCCTCAGGTGGCACCTGAGTTGGCTTTTCGCTTTCTTCCTGGCTAACCGTGATCGATTCAGTAGGATTTAGTTCAGCGACCTTTTTGGTTTCAATTTCCGGAACTGTCCCAATATTTGTTTTTCCATTAATTAGCCAAGTAGAATCCACTTTTGGAAATCGATTAATTACCTTTTGAATAAACTCCAAACTTGGTTTATTTCTGGCTGAAAGAATGTGCGAAATCGAGGAACGTTGTACACCAATTTCATCTGCGAATTGAGAAGCTGTCATCGCGTTCAATTTCATTATATATCGAAATCTTTCTATTAAATCCATCTTTAAAGGTAATTACAAATGTTACTCGCTCATGCAGTTACAAATGTAATAAATTTAAGTTACAAATGTAATTCACAAATGTAATCAACCCGCCGCCCTAGTAGTTTATACAAAAATAACCTTAAATATTAGCTTTATGTAAGCAATGTAAGTGTATGACTTTAAATTTAATATATTATAAATACTTAAAGTCAATTGGGCCCTTGTTGCGAATCGTCATAAGTTAAATAAAATGTAAAAAATAGCGCAAAAAAATAGAGGTTACATTTGTAACCTCTATGACATTTGTAACATATAGCCCTATTTATCCTATCCCGGCAACCGAACACTTACTCCCACTGAATGATAATTCATCACACGGTTTAATCCCCAACCGTAGGAATAATCTAATTGAATATGGTTTGAAATGAGGTAGGTCATTCCCGCGTCCATGTTGCTTTCAAAATCTTCAAACTCTGCGTAATTTCCAAAAGCTTCAAGGTACAATCCTACCCTATCACTTAGTCCTACACCATAAAACAGAGTGTAGATTAAATTTCCGCTTGAATAGCGAACCAAACCCTGTTTGTTAAAATCTAAATTATAATTGTCATACCCTATATTACCACTCAAGATTTTATTTTCTGACAAGCTGTAAGAAAGGCTCAGCTTAGTCTGAAATCCATAGCGTTCATTCGAAATTCCTTCCGAACCGGTTGGGAAAATCGCATGTGTCAACAGTCCTACAACTAGTTTGGCAGCATCATCGGTAAGTTGATATTTTAATCCAATGCGTAAATTTTCAGTTCCAGAAACTTTACCTATTTCTTGTTGAGTAGAATTATTGATGGTTCTGTAGGTCACTATCTCATTAACAACTCTCAATTCTAGCTTATTAGCCAATCCTATTCTGAATAAGTTGGTGGGGTATACATTTCGATGCTGTGAGAAACCTTGAGCTATGATACTTCGTTCGAACAAGAACCCACTTTCTATTTGTATAACGCCTTTTGCTACTGTATTTGGTGATTCTGTCTGATTGGGCCTATCGGTAATGATTGCGTTGTCATTAATTTGAGCAGCTAAGCCAAGAGACGAGCACAGTAAAGAGCATAAAACTAGTTTTTTCATTTTAAAATATTTAGGCGAGTCTAAAAATATTGTTTGACGATTATAATTAACTTTGCTTCAAAATTACACAATGACTTCTTTAACCGAAGAAAATTATTTAAAAGCCATCTACACCTTAATTCAGTCAACAGATAAAAAGGCTTCTACCAACGAGATAGCAAATAAAATGGAGACAAAAGCATCTTCGGTGACGGACATGTTGAAACGTTTGCATGAGAAAAAACTGGTGGATTACGAAAAGTACAAAACGGTAAAAATCACTGAGTTGGGTAAAAATATAGCGATATCTATTATTAGAAAGCACCGACTGTGGGAGTACTTTTTGGTAGAAAAATTAAACTTTGGATGGGACGAGGTGCACGAAATTGCCGAACAATTGGAACACATTGAATCGGTCGAATTAACAAACAAACTGGATGAATTTTTAAATTTTCCAAAATTTGATCCTCACGGAGACCCCATCCCAAATAACAAAGGGGTATTTCCAAGTCAAGAGAATCAGAAGTTAAGTGAAGCGACAGAAGGTGCCGAACTTATTGTTACAGGAGTAAAAGATCACTCTACCAGTTTCTTGAACTTGTTAAATGAGATGCACATTGAACTGGGCACTGAACTAACCATAGAAACCAAACACGAATTTGATAACTCCATTATCGTTGTCAACAATCAAAATGAAAAATTCACCTTATCGCAGAAAGTTGCTAGTAACCTTTATACCAGGATTAAAAATGAAGACTAATCTAATTTATTTGCTATTCGTTATTGTTTTATTTTCGTGTAAAGTAGCAGACAAGAAAAAAAGTGTGAGTATACAAACAATTGTTTGCACCACCGGCATGCTTGGTGATGCAGTAGAGCAAATAGTTGGACCCACTGTGAAGGTGATTGCCTTAATGGGACCAGGAGTAGACCCTCACTTGTATAAAGCAACTCAAGGTGATTTGAAGTCGCTAACCAATGCAGATGTTATTGTTTACAATGGATTACACCTAGAAGGGAAAATGGGTGAAATTTTTGAAAAACTCGAAAAACAGAAACATATCATTGTCGCCACCGGAGGATTGACTCAAAATGAATATATTAACAACAGCGAATTTCAAGGCGCATATGATCCTCACATTTGGTTTGATGTTGCACTTTGGTCAAAAGCAGTGCAACACATCGGCAATGAGTTGGCTCAACTGTCCACAGACTCTATTGGAACAGTGTTTAAAGAGAATACAAAAACATACACCTCAATTCTTCAGCAACTTAACGCTAGCGTACAGCAGGAAGTCAACAAATTAGATTCTTCTTCCCGAATACTAATTACGGCGCACGATGCATTTGGCTATTTTGGAAGGGCTTACGGTTTCGAAGTAAGGGGCTTACAAGGGATTTCAACTACTTCAGAATACGGATTAAAAGATGTAAGTGATTTGGTCACCTACATTGTTGAAAATGAAATAAAAGCAGTTTTTGTCGAGAGTTCCGTATCTAGAAAATCGCTGCAAGCTGTTGTTGACGGCTGCGTAGAGAAAGGACATCAAGTAAAAATTGGTGGACAATTGTACAGCGATGCAATGGGAGAAAAAAGCTCGGCCGAAGGGAGCTATGTTGGCATGGTAAAGCACAATGTTACAACAGTTGTTGAGGGACTGCGATAAATAATTATGCATTTTAAAATTTCGAATTAGGAAACAGAGTTGAAGAACAAGTAGAATGAAGAAGGTAAAAAGAATTAAGAATCCGAGAATTAGGCAAACTATATACATCGATGATTATTCGTGAATTCACAGTAAAAAAAGACTGTGAATTAGGAAAAAATTGGATAAAAAATTGAATAAATGATTAGTATAGAAACACATAACCTTACCGTATCCTACAACCGTAGACCCGTATTGTGGAACATTGATTTTGAATTACCAACGGGTAAAATTATTGGAATTATTGGACCAAATGGATCCGGTAAAACTACTTTACTAAAAGCAATTATGGGCTTGGTACCTACCAGCAGTGGTTATGTCAAAATATTTGATCAAGATTTAAATGATGTTCGCTCTCGGGTATCTTATGTTCCACAAAGAGAATCTGTAGATTGGGATTTTCCTGCTTCTGTAATGGACATTGTTCTCATGGGAAGGTATAAAAAGAACAATCTTTTCAAACGCATTTCTAAAGCAGACAGGGAGATGGCTGCTGAAGCCTTGGAAAAGGTAAATATGTTAGAATACAGCAATCGACAGATTTCACAATTAAGCGGTGGTCAGCAGCAGCGCGTATTTATTGCTCGATCTTTGGCGCAGGGAGCAGATATCTATATTATGGATGAGCCCTTTGTAGGGGTTGATGCAGCAACGGAAGAAGCCATTTTAAAACTTCTTTCCGACATGAAAGACGAAGGTAAAACAGTAGTCGTGGTGCATCACGATTTGCAAACGGCGAAAGACTTCTTCGATTGGATCGTTCTTTTGAACACTAGAATGATTGCTGCCGGACCGATAGAAGAAATATTTAATGAAAAACTATTGCAAGAAGCTTACGGTGGTAAGCTGAATGTGTTAAGTCAAGTAGGCGATTTAATGAAAGAAAAAGCTTTTAACGTAAGGGAGTAAAATAATTGCCAATAACTAATCTTTGAATGACGAATACTGTTTTTTGACTTTTTCAGAAATAAACCCCTAACAATAAATACGTGAAGCAAACAAAAAAAACTAAGAATAATGAATCCAACTAAAATATCTTTTAATAATGGATCGATTAAGCGAAGTATTCGTAATTTATAATTCATTCCATGAATAGCACTTTTCAATTTCTTTCTTTCTCTGATCCCAATGTATTGTTTGTGGTACTCGGCACTATGATATTGGGGGCTTCTGCCGCCATTGTGGGTTGTTTTTCGTTTTTGCGAAAACGTGCTTTAGTTGGAGATGCAATTGCGCACAGTATTTTGCCGGGTGTTTGCTTAGCATTTATGATTTCCGGAAGTAAAAATCCACTGTACCTAATTATAGGAGCCTTTATTACTGGTTGGCTTTCCCTTCTATTAATAGATGCCATAACCAGAACTACCAAATTAAAAAGCGATACCGCTATTGGAATTATATTAAGTGTGTTTTTTGGGGTAGGCATCTTATTACTGACTTCGATTCAACATTCTGGAAATGCGGCGCAAGCCGGCTTAGATAAATTTCTCTTTGGAAAAGCGGCTTCCTTAACCAAAGACGATGTGTATGTTTTCGGAACCATCGCATTGATTTTAATCGCCGTTGTTATTCTATTCTATAAAGAATTTAAACTTATTTCATTCAATATAGACTACGCTAAGGTCATTGGTTTACCAGTTCGGTTTTTAGAGTTTATGTTGGCTACCATTACCGTTTTAGCAGTAGCTGTTGGCATCCAAGCAGTCGGCGTGGTATTAATGGCAGCCTTGCTCATCACTCCAGCTTCCGGTGCTCGTTTTTGGACGGACAAGCTTAGCGTGATGATTTTGATTGCCACTGCCTTTGGAGCAATTTCAGGTTTCTTAGGTTCTTACATTAGCTACATTGCACCATCCATGCCCACCGGACCATGGATTGTCATGTGTTTATCGGCCCTAACCATTGGTTCTATTTGGTTTGCCCCTAAAACAGGAATGCTTGCAAAGTATAGGGTACAGAAAGAAAACCAACGTAAAATATTAATTGAGAATGTATTGAAGTTGTTTTATCACTTGGGTGAAAATGACGGAACGTTCAAAAAACAGCGAAACATATCTACTTTATTATCCAGCAGAAACCTGCAAATGAAAGAATTAAAACGGGGACTACTGCTGCTTCGAAAAGAAAATTGGTTGCGAAAGAAAGGGGAGAGTTGGTTGATTACACAGAGCGGATTAAATGAGGCAAAACGCATTGTAAAACTTCACAGGCTTTGGGAAATGTACTTGAATCAACGCTTAAAGTTAGAACCAGACCATGTACACAACGATGCAGAAGCAATTGAACACATTATTACCCCAGAATTAGAAAAACAATTGGAAAAAGAGTTGAACTACCCCACCAAAGATCCTCACGAAAGTATAATCCCCTACGTAGAATAATGGAAGCATTTTGGATCATATTAGTAGGCTCATTAATAGCTGTTTCTTGCGCCTTATTGGGCTCTTACCTCATTTTAAGAAAAATGGCAATGGTTGGAGATGCCATATCTCATGCCGTTTTACCGGGAATTGTTATTGCCTACCTGCTTTCTGGTTCACGAGAAACCTTACCGATGTTGGTTGGCGCTGCAGCTTTGGGGGTTTTAACAACGGTGCTCATTGAATTATTTCATAAAAAATCAAACTTGCAAATGGATGCATCTATAGGCATCACCTTTACTTGGCTTTTTGCAATTGGCATTATTCTCATTTCATTATTTGCGGGGCAAGTCGACTTAGATCAAGACTGTGTGCTTTACGGTGAAATTGCCTATGTCCCGCTTGATTTATGGATCACTGAAAGCGGATACAACATGGGCCCAAGAACGGTTTGGATTGCCACAGGACTGCTGCTACTTTTGCTCTTGTTTATATGGAAAGGCTACAAGGGTTTGTTTATTACCACGTTTAACGAAGAGTTTGCCAAAGCATTAGGCATTGGAGTTGCCTTTTGGCATTACGCGTTAATGGGTGCTGTTTCTTTAACCACCGTCATCTCTTTTGAGTCGGTTGGAGCAATATTGGTGGTAGCACTTCTAATTGTGCCGCCGGCAACCGCCTACCTTATTACCACCGAACTGAAAAAAATGCTACTCCTCTCCTCTATTTTTGGAATTTTAAGCGCTACAGGAGGGTATTATATAGCTGTGCTAATAAATGGTTCCATTGCAGGTGCTATTGCAAGTGTTGCTGGTTTTTTATTTTTATGTGTTTGGATTGTTGGTTTGGTGCGGAAGAAGACTGCAAATAGTATCTAAGGATACAAGTTGAATTCTGTACCAATTGTGAAGTATTCTACCATAACTATCAATTTACAATACACTTAGGAAAAGTAAATTGGCTATCTTACGTTTGTAATTTGAATTGTACGTACCAATTGACAGATTCATGGAAAAACTACTATTCCTTCTATTTACAGCCCGCTTCTCTATTCCTGCAATTTCTCTGGTCATTCGACTTAAAGAAGATTTTAATGCAGTAACGCTACCTGCAGGTTGGACCAACTTGGCAATAAGCGGAATGCAAACGTGGAGTTTTGGAAATAATGGTTCTGCCACAAATGCAGGAAATAACAACCTCGACGGAACAGCCATGGCCTATTTCGACGATGATAATCTAAGCGCAGGCAGCACAAACAACACGGCATCTATAACTTCCCCTGCTTTTAATACTTCATCAGACTCTTCAACAACTTTGGAGTTTGACTATAATTTTAGAGCACTTGCAGGTCCGTCAGATCGGTTCAATGTTGAGGTATACGGCGGTGTAAATTGGAATTCGGTTTTTTCTACCACCACAAACGACTGTGGAAATTGGCTTGGAGCCTGTGTTGGGAACTTCCCTCATGCAAACGTTGATATCTCAGCTTATTCAAATACAGCTTGCCAAGTTCGTTTCACTTATTTTGACGGTAACGATTGGTGCTGGCACGTTGGTATTGACAACGTAATAGTAAGTTCTGAAATTAATAACGACCTAAGCGTTGTTGAATTACTGCAACCTACTAACGCTTGTAATTTGAGCGCAACTGAGCAAATCCAAGTGGTGGTTAAAAATAACTCTACCAATAACATCACCCTTCCTTTTGATCTAACCATTGATATTAATAATGGAGCACAAACCTTGTCTGAGATTATGACTACACCCATAAATGCAGGGGCTTCAATTAGACATACCTTTACAGGAACAATGAACTTTTAGCAAAAGGAAACTATACGTTTCAAGTGTATAGTAGCTTTTCATTGGATACCAATTATGTGAATGATACCATCTTTCGAACTGTTGAGCACCTTCCCCCCCTAACTATACCGTTTAGTGAAAATTTTGAGGGAGCCGCTCCAAATTGGAATGGTTACGGTCAAAATAACTCGTGGCAAGTTGGTGTGCCGACAGGAATTAATCTAAGTGCTGCTTTTCTGGGAAGCTCTGCAATTGTCACCAACCTTTCAGGAAATTACAAGAACAATGAGGTTTCATACTTCGAAACACCTTGCATTACATACACACAACCCAACAGAACACCTATTGTCTCTTTTTACATCAATCATAGTTCAGAGCCAGTTTATAATGGTTTAATCTTAGAGCTTTCAAACGACCATGGAAGTGCCTGGCAAATAGTAAATGCAGGTTCCATTTTTACCAATTGGTATGCAAATACTGCACGATGGGAAGGAAATTCAAACGGTTGTATTAAAGTTGAAAACTACCTCGATAGTGCAATGGTGCAAAACGATTTTAAACTCCGATTTAAAATAACTTCTGATGGCTCGGTAGTTAGAGAAGGATTTGCCATTGATGAATTTAAGATTCGTTATCAAGATTCAACGGATCTATCTATCGAAGCCATTACCTATCCATCTCAGAACCCACTAATATGCGGAATTGGCAATGAGTTTATACGAGTGGAGTTAAAAAGTAACGGTAGATCAATTATTGATTCAACACGAGTAAAATATCGAGTAAATAATGGACCAGTAATTAGTGAATTAGTAGACAGTACAATTCTTTCAGGTCAGCGTATTTCTTTTCGCTTTTCAACTCCTTACGATTTTAGTGCAAGTGGCACTTACTCCGTAGATGTTTGGATCAATACAAGAAATGACCCGTATGCTTTAAATGACAGCATTTTGAATTACCAAATCATTAATTCAAATAATACTGTTCAGATAGACACCTTGCCGTTTTTTGAGAATTTCGATGGACCGCAATGGGTCGCTGGACCGTCAAACGCAATAGCTTCCGACTGGTCACGAACGCCTGCTACAGGTTAAGCTTGGATTCCTTGGACTACCAACACTAATTCAGCAGGCACGGGTCCCGCTACTGGTTATAATGGCAGTAGAAATTATTTGTATACAGAAGCATCTTCACCGGCAAGAATAGGAAACACAGCCACAATCACAACTCCTTGTCTTCGGATTCCGGCAAACAATTCGCCGCCCATGGTATTTTACGCCCACGGGTATGGAACTACAATACCTAATTTAATTATTGAAGTAAATAATGGGAGTGGCTGGCAAAGTGCTGCAGTTTTTAGATCTCACCCTCAAACATCTAATAATTCCCAATGGACTAAAAGGACAGTTGACTTAAAGCCATACTCAGGATCTACTCTTAAAATAAGGTTTAAAACCGTTCACCTAGGAGGTTTTGACGGAGATTTGGCCATAGATAACATCAATATTTCAGAGGTTTTAGCTGTTGATTTAGGAGTCAACCACGTTACTATAGGAAAAGGAGATTGTAATGCAACAAACTCAAATAAAGTAACTGTGCAAATTGAAAACTATGGCACCAACGATATCCTACCCAATCAGTTCACATTGAATTATAAATTAAATAACAATGCAATTGTTTCTGAATTGTTTGGTGATACGTTAAAATCAGATTCAATCTCAACTTTTGAATTCTCCACACTTTTAAATTCATCTCGCCCAAACTTTAACAACTTTATAACTACATACTCTAATCACTTGCTCGATTCGAATAAACTAAATGATACGGTTGGCACTGCATTTGACCATGACATAATAATCCTGCCCTACAGTGAAAATTTTGATAACCTACCCAATGTGGTTTGCCAAAGTGGTTCTTCACCCAACCCTGTTATTTTGCCAAAGTATTGGACTAGCATTACTCCTGCGTGGACCGTTCAAAGTGACACCGCTTGTAGTTTTAGTATCAATCAAGGGGCTACAGTTACTTCTTTTACCGGTCCTGATAGAGCATCATCCCGTCACAATTTTCTATACATAGATGGAAGCAGTAATTTATCATGGAATAGCCTATTAAGTTTAGGGTGTTTCGATTTTAGTAATGAAAGTAACATTAGCTTAGAATTCAACTATCACAAATACGCCCGAGCTATCAATGGTCCTGGTATGGGTGATTTATACATAGAAGTAATAGATTCTTCCGGCCTATCAATAACAATTGACTCTATAATTGGTATAACGCATAGCAATGCAGTAGCCCCTTGGCTACTGAAAACGATTGATTTATCCAGTTTCTCCGGCCAATCTGTTAAAATAGGTATTCGTGGTGTTACCTTAACAAGTTCCGGAGCTCAAGTTGGAGATATGGCAATCGATGACATAAATATCTACAACCCGTTAACGACAGCAATAGAAAAAGTTAAAGCGCAGCAATCCTTTGCCCTCTATCCCAACCCCAACGATGGCAACTTCAATTTAGAGGCAACATCTGAAATAGTTGGCAAGAACTATCAAATTTTCGACATGAAGGGTTCAATCGTCCAGCAAGCTAAAATTAGTAACACCCTTTCTCAAATTAAGTTGAACAATGTAAACAAGGGCATTTACTTCCTAAGAATTGAAGGAATTAATAAAGTAGAGAAGTTGGTACTGCAGTAAAAACACTTTGATTATCCAACTAAAAGGTAAAAATCAATTTCTATGGTTTTGGCCTTTTTGTAAAAGATATTTCTGGCTTCAATAGCGTCCTAAATAAATCAAAAACAAAAAAAGTAGACTGATTCTATTGGTTTTCATCATTAAAAATGCATTTTTTTAAAACAGAACCCCCTGCATTGATATAGGTGGTGGTTCAATGTGCTCTTCAAAGGGCTTATCAAGCCAA